>WLWD01000476.1_pt1 | contig 128481 bp, 76 predicted proteins | sample 6712731 | NCBI WGS metagenome assembly WLWD01 (sample SAMN12718690, study PRJNA576275) | sponge metagenome | isolation source: marine sponge | host: Mycale hentscheli | place: New Zealand: South Island, Marlborough, Capsize Point | collected 2014-11-01 | reverse complement strand
ATATTGTTACTAGGTGTACTAACTTGGTAAGTGTGCACTATTTTTTGCCTTTAGGTATATAAACTGTGCATACTAACCACCCTTGGGGTATTGCTATTTTTGAGTTTTAGTTTAATAGAATAGGCCGGATAAAGCTGTGTGAGGCCTGGATATGATATGTGAGGGTCTACTACCCTCTCATATCCATACGGGACCAGCCCTAGTTCCTCTCCTGCTGACAGCTCATACCGCAGGAATTTACCATAGCTAGCTGCTTAACTGTTTACCACAGAGCAGAGCAGCCCTGGTTAGAGTTAGATCTGGAGATAACAGCTGGCAGCTACAATGCTAAAGTAAACCTGCCCGGTGTGCTTCAATTGAATTTTAATTGAATTTTAATTTTGGGCCGGAAATTCGCTTGACACCGCCATATTTGTGCGAAAATGCTGATAAACCAAGTTGCTAGTGGAAACTGGGCCGGCTTTGGGTAAACGGGTTCTAAAATAGTTAGAGCATGCGCTCAGGTACTGGTGGATTTAGTGCACAAAGCCCTCGGCCTACGGCCCTTGGGCTTCAGTGCACTAAATCCACCAGTACCTAAGCGAGTATGCTCTAACTATTACATAGTGTTATAAATTTTAAGGATCCAAGGCAGTTGCTTGGAGTATATGCATCATTACTATATCTAATCATATTTTATTCACAAATTTTTCCATTTAGGAGGAAAAGTTTTTATGACAAGGTATTTTCTATTTTTTATAACTATATAATTATTTAAAAGATAGCACTTACTGTATTTGTAGAGGATGATGATGGCAAAAAGCAGTTGTCAGAAGTTCAAGTGGCTCTTCAGATATACATATTGAGAAAATTGCTCTTAGTCACAAATTTGACAGATTTAAAGATACCAGCAAAGCACTGGAAGCTCATGTTAAGGACCGTAAGTTAGAAAATTGTGCTCTGCAATTAGCGTGTGGCCTCCTTGACAAGGTTAATAGTGATTATTAAGATACGAGACTGATAGTTGTAAATTGTTTAGCTACATTATAAGTTACTTAGTGAACAATATTTTTTTGTGTGGCAAAGAGATGATTTGTCTACACTTGAAGAGACTGATAAACAACACAATGGAGGTTATTATCTTGGCCCAAGAATTAATTAAAGACAACAAATAAGGCATGACATCTCACATCTAAATTAAAGAGGAAACGGCATACTTAAAGACAAAGTGTGTGACCTCTTTGACAAGGTGATCACAATTATGTTACAAATGCATAGTTCACCGGAATTTGTACAATTAAAAGTGCCACAAAGTGAGATTTGTATCTCTCAATGATACATCAGCATTTCTGTAATGTGTAAATCCAACACTTTGTTTTGGCTTCTATATAAAAGACTCTGCCCAAAGCGTTTTGGCTTCATCAAGATGTCATATCAAACTTTCAAACGACTGTTTACTCCTTAAACTCACTGAAAACTTCTTGGCTTGTACAGTGTCATCAATGCTGATACTAAACATTCTTCTTTCACATGTATAAGTCCATCGAATTAAACTTCAGATGAATATCTATGCACTGGCCCATACAATTGCACTTGGAAACAATTGCTGAGAGGCTTACACATCGTGTGTGCATGACAATTATGCAGTGGTAAGAAATTGTTTAAAGCTGGTTTTTAACACTACACTTTGAAACTTGCAATGAGAAATAAATACTGACTATATGTAGTGATTTTAATATCCTGGTTGCTGAAATCAAGGAAAAGTAAATAATAATAAAAAATCAAAATTATGAGCATAAATTAGAAAGGTCTATGGAAAGATTATGAAAGAGTTATGTTGAGTATGAACTAAGACAAATCAATGAGTAGAATTTTAATGACCTTATGGTTTTTGTCAAGATATGTGCATTCACCCGTGTGTAAAATATTCATCGAGGTAAATTTGAATACGATCATTAAATAGTTCCTTTTGCTACCAAAAGAAGCATTTAACTTGTATTTTAATGGTCCCTGACCGTCCACTTTTCACTTCTGTACCATTTTTACATGCAGAAAACTTCTTCCAAAGAAAATTAGTATTTCTTTAAATTATGTTTCTGGGATACTAATAACAATATTAATTGTACACAGGGCAAAAACTTGAATTTCATGTAGTCATGTATTTAGGAAATTTCATACTTTCACCACCTTTCCTGTCGTGGATAGGGCTAAATGCCCTGCACTATGGGAAATTCAAGTTTTTTTCCCTGTGTGTGCTTTATTTCTAAGCCAACCTGTAGCTATTCAGTTACTAATCATTCATATTATGTCATCTACATAAACCTGTGTAATGGCCACCAAAGCACAAGCATTACAGCTGCTGATGTTTTTATTTGGTCGCCACTGGGAATTGAATCCAGAACCGCTTGCTTGATTCACAAGCACTATGCCACTGAGAGCTACAACAATCAGCTGGCGAACAAACACTCCAATTCTTGTATTTATACTGTCAAGGGGTACTGCTATGCTACAATCTCGCTCTCAACAGACCAACGAAAATTTTCTTTTTTTCAAAGATTTTTTTATCTGTGGAATTTTTTACTCTGCTAATTTGTCACTTCACATTTTGTATTCTTTTTTTTACGTTTGCAGCAAATAATGTAAAAGAAGTAGTTGTTTGAAAATGGAAACAATGTTTCAAACAAAGACTTACGCTATCTAAAATTCAAACTTTCAAATGCAGATGTAGCAATTTACCATAGAATTCTTGACAGGATTTCATTGATGAATGAAGTACAGCAACCATATCACTGATTTTGAGAAGCAGCATAACAGAAATAAATTTAGCCAGACATGGAGTGAAATGAGGTTTCATATTGTGTCCAGAGCTACCTCACACAGAATAGTAGTTGCTACCACCAGAATCCTATGGTCCACACTGTTCTGCAAAAGTCTTTTAGCTGAAATTAAGTTTATAGAATTAGAGACTTTATAGAAAGTGGAAGAGAAAAAAGAGGACTTTAGCAAGAAGTCGAAACATCGGGTTAAGTTTTAATTAACAATATTGACTGTTAGAACGAGAAAATTTGCTATTATTATAAAAAGTGGAATAGTCGTAGGACTGCCAGTGTATGAGCAACCAGCCAGTATGTACAAAACAGCTACTCATACCGTAATTATGGAATGTACAACACAGTCACATAGCAACCGTGGTATTACAACGCCACTTAGCTACTTAAGTGACATTAACAACTGAACAATAAACACTAGCGCACATGAATACACTGGGTTCAATCTGTTACTGTGTTCCATCCTCTCTGGGCTGGGGCCCCACAAAAGCTTAATAACATATTAATGGCTGGTCACTTGGTTTTTAATGTAGGTACCAAAACAATGTGGTTATGTCGACTGGCTGCTTTGCTTAGAGTGTTTATTTATTATTTTATTTTATTTTATTTTTTCCTTTATTTAATCCAAAACTGTAGGTAATTTATATAATTTATTGACATAACATGTTTAATGGCAACATATCAATCACTTGTGCATTGTGTAGTATCAGATGTATTTTGTAGTAGCTGTTTACCAAATTTGAATACAATCAACAATTATAATTAAAATTTTTATGCATGACTCATATATTCCATGCAATTGAAATATATTTTAGTATCATAATGATATAGCTAACTAATGTCTAATTTACCAAATTTGAGATACATATAACAGAAAATACCTTAAAACCACAGAGTGCTAATTCACTCCTCAATATTTTTTTTGTTCTTGGGTGTTAATATTAGTATCAAAATAAGAGCTATTCTATGGTATGTTATTTTTTATTGAGATGGTATGAGATTTGAGATAATGACCAAAATAACTTAAATCCACAAGCCAATTGACATTGTCAACATCTGTTTATAATTCAAATGCCCAATGCTAGTTACGATTATTCTTATTATTATTGCAAGTCTTTTATCAGAAAAAAGGTACTATTGACAAAAAAGCAATGTAATGTCCACCAGCTATCAGACTAGAGGAATGTAGCTACCTAGTGGATTCCGAAGGACTACTAAGTCACGATAGTTTGAAGAGGTATAACCACAAATACAGATATGGTGATGTTATCATAAAAAGAAGATGGGCATGAGCTAGCTGCTTAATTAGGCTATTGCCTGTATACCTGAATGAGAGATCTGACATTTTAGGAACTTTGACAACAATTCTGCTGAATCATTAAACTGGAATATTTTTTAACTCACAATTTGTTTAATAAAAATATTTTTACAAATGTATACTAGGGTTACATTACATTACAATAACCAAGTAATAGCTAGCTTTGACATAAAGAACTAGTGCACTAAAATATAAAAAATAGAGAAATATTTTGAAACCATTGTGGAGTAGGCAACACAGTATTTGAAATAGATCTCTTAAAACAATTAATTTCATTGTTATAGAATAAATGTTAAAGCAAAGATGTAAACAGTTAATTTCCGTAAGATAGATTAAAATATCATGCAACCCTTAGTAAAGATTTTAATTTAGATGAAACAATCACTGTAAAATCTGGTTTGTAAATGAACACTTCTCCAGCCTCACTGTTGATAAGATCTGTACGATGAGACTGTTGAATAAGAGATGGGAAGTATTCAAGAGGAATATCAACCTTTACTGACTCTTGTGGTGACTTCATAGGGACATGATCAAGTGGTGACTTAAACAGAATATACAAAAATGCTTCACCAATACCATATAGTGAATTGATGAATTTATCTGTATAACAAGTGAATAAGTAATCGAAATTATGCGAATAATAGGGTAGGTCCCAACAGACTTCATTGAAAATAATATTAGAAGTCATGTTATAGAGCAGCATTTCATTAGACTTCACTGATTTAGTAAAAAAAAGTTTAACCATAACAACGATCCCCTGAGTTGATGAAAAATTAATATAATCCTGTGAAAACTTGGCTTCTTTAAAAGACAAAACATGTCGTACAATATTTAGTGATCTCTTATAATAACCTTTATGATACAGTTTAATTGCACATTTTCTAGCTAACTTAATTTCTTGATGAGAGCTTGCGAGTCCAATCTCTTCCATTACTTCAATCCAGCGTTCCATAACTGAATATGCCTTCTCATGTTCATTTTTATTCCTTAAGTAATCTTGATACTCTTGGAGTAAACTACTTTGACCTCCATAAAGCTCAGAAGCTGTCATATTTATTAACTGATGATAGATATTTTTCAAATCTTTTTGTACTTGTTCTGTATTAGTTGATGTTTTAAAATTGTTATGCAGCCAAAGCAACATATAAAGACTGTCATAAATAGGATATTGAATCTCATTATCATATAAATCTTTCTCAAAATTTTTTTTTGCTTTCTTATTATCTTTCAAGCTAAGATATGACATTGCTATATTAATGCTGTTGCATTCTGCACTGTTGGTGGATTCACATTCAGTCGGCAAGGTCAATTCACTTCTCTTTAAAAAATTCATATGATACAATTTGACATTTTCAGCCTCAAATGTATTCTCACAATGTGTATAAGAATGTAAACATAAAAGTTCCTGCATGCTTCTTTAGAAAAATTAAATGAACAAAATATATCTATGAGTGATAAGGGACTTTTGTTGTTGTTACTGCTTCTTTATGTTTGCCCACTTGCTGGAGCAGATTGGATAATTGGAGGATCAAATCAGCATAGACAGTAAAATTCTAGAGCCATATCTTTAGCAGCAGCAAAATCGACTACAAACAAAAAATTTTGATTCCAAATAATGAATAAAAGAAGTAAGAAAGGATTTAATACAAGAATGAATTAATAATTATAGTTTGTGGTAGTGCTTCTAAGAAACAAGTTGAAAGGCGGAGGTCAAACTTTGTATATAGATTTTAAACTGATAAATGTCATTAGTAGCTCAATATGCCTGTCTGCATCAAGTTGATGAAGGACTACTCCAGGAGATGTTCTGAATTCTTCAGTCGTTTTCACATAATTTGACAGAACAAAAATTTTCCATAACACAAATAAAATGAGCATATTCCTCTGATTTTCCATGCATGAAGAAGTAGCCCTTTATTAGCTAATAATAGTGATAACGATTTGACTTTTCATCATATATTCCAATAGTGAGAGTTGAACCAATTTGTTTAATATATTATTTGGTCTAGTGCAATGGAAACAATTAATGAAGCATCAAAAAACTCCGGATGATGTAGTGTAAGCTATGGGGATTATGTACATATATTATGAAAACTTTTCAACTTGTGCTTGGATTACAACTATGACATTTCATCTTCAGAGCTTCAGCAACACTATCAAAATGAGAACATACTATTATAAGAAGCAATTTCAGCTGTTAATCTCACTGAAGTTTTCTACAGAAGACAAAGAACATTTGCTAGTGAGATTGAAAGTGCTTTAAATCTTGATGTATCTGGCACTTAGCTGCCTCATCTCTGAAAATATACATGGGCTCTCTTAGGTGAAAATTAAAAATTATTTTAAGTGGTTTTTTTAACTAGCTATAAGCTTCTGTTCAACATCTTGCAGACATAGATTGAGGCAGTCTGCCAAACCATGTACGTGGTGACTCAACACACTGACTTGAGCACATTATTTGAGGACCGTCCACACAATAGAATAAGTGAAGCCACACCGTATGAGTTGAATGTGAAGTTTGGACATTAGGTCTCTTGATTTTTTTTACTTCAAGATACTGTCAGACAGGAGGTAGAGATTTTTTGCTATAATTTAGAAATACATGTTTTTTTGCTTTTAAAGCTACTCCAAGAAGCATTTGCACTTCCTCTACAGTATAACAAACTTTTCCACAAAGTTAGCCGAGCAGCTGTAATAACACCAGTTTTATCAATGTGAGTGGTCTTCCAGTACACAACATTAACTATGGAGCACTTGAATAAAGATGAATGGAGACTTCAATAATAAGGTTGAGACAACATGTCTAAGATTGCTCTTACCTTTTCTCGGGAGAAAAGTTTAATGAAAGCTTTAGATGAAGTTGAAATTAAAGAATAGATAGTGGAACATCATATTTCTATGTCATCATCATTATAATTATGTAAACAAAATTCAGATAACTACAATGTGGAATGTGATTCATTTTAACCACACTCAATGTCATACATGAATCCATTTTCTGTATTCACAAATATGCATACATTTTCACAAGTGAATATAGCTTAGAGATATAGTATAATACAGTAGTACATAGTACCGGTTCAATACCCTCCAGATCTCAGGGGAAAGTTGAGGTTCCGGTGGTGGTTGTCAGCAATTTAGGATTACAGCAGCCACTCAATCAGCTCTTTTTCACTGTCCCAAGACTTCCACCGTATGTACTATAATAGAGAAATTGGGCAGTGGAACTTGCTGCAAATAAGGTGAAAAACACTAAAATTCAAAAGGGCTGCAGGACAAGTAAATTTAGGTCTTGTACAATGGTAGATGTATAAGAAAGCTTAGCTCTTTGATGTTGACAACAACAAAAAAAAACAGGCGATTTTGTGACAATAATGCCACTGTTGTTATAAGCTAAGTTAGTGACCAGTGTGTGCGGTATTTTTAGTTTACATAAGGGTTTAACCACGGAGCATCGGTGAAGGACTAATTACATTCCTTAATGCCACCAGACCCTTTCAGCTAGCTGTTTGGTAAAGGGTCTCGCTGCGCGAGATTATGTAGGTAAAATGTCCGCCCACACCAGCTTCGTCGGCTTGATGACTATTCACTTTAGATATCGCAGGTAAACTTCGTGGGCGGGGGCGGGTGCAATGAATTACGAAGTTGCAGAGAATACTGAGCCCCACCCACCGAAGGAAACATGATGAGTTTAAAAAATACGTTTTGCTTTCTCTCTAACCGCAGGGCTTTAGGACTACTAAATGTAGTACAACCAAGAGCAGACCTCGACAACAACTTGAGTGATTTAAAACTAGCGAAAGTATCTAAGTTAATTACGCAATGGGAAAACAAAGCTTATCTTTTAGGCCTGACAGAAGTGGAGATAGAAGACATAAAACAAGATTACCAGGGCAATGAGATGAGGAGAGTGGCCATGCTCAGAAAATGGGCCTCCAAGTTTGGAGACCAAGCTACTTTGAGAACTCTTATTGAGGTTTCAGTTGAAAATGGCTGGATATCATTTATAAGATCGGTTTGTTCAAGTTTGGGATACACCTACAAGGAAACAGGATATTGTAAGTTATTGATGCCATGAAGACATTTTTAAAACAGTTGCAAATTACTTTAGATAGCTATAATTGTATTTGCTGACAATTTTTGCTTATCATATAATTTTTATTAAGAAGTATTAGGCTATGCTTTAGTCTGACGTAGCCAGACCCTTTACCAATAGCAACTCAGGAAGAGGCCAACTAACATAGGGCAAGTTGTACAGCTTTTCCCTGCTAATTGAGCTGGGTAGAACAATAGAGAAGACAAAAGAGAGGCTGTAACGCGTGGGTGGAGCTATTTAACTGGTATGAGAGTATAAAATTTAATTCAGGGAGTAAGAGCAAAAACGGAGTCGCTAAAATGTCATACTCATTACATATAGAGAATATACTTTAACCTTAACTGCAATTTCCCGTGTTGCTGACAGTGCAAACACAACTTGTCCTATATCAGTTGACCAGACCCTTTCCCCATGTATGTAATGATTGCTGAAGGGGCTGGCTACATGCATGATTGGTAAAGGGTCTGGCTATGCGAGACTAGTTGTGCTTATAACCCTATGTGCATGGTCACTGAGGGTTGGCGTGTGGTAATATATATCAAACCACTTTATTATATCATACAGGGCCAAGAGGAAGCTCTCATGAATTGGTCAGGCCAGGAAGTGGGTGTGTCCAAAACAGTCTATGGGTGTGGTTAAACTGTTCATGGATGTGACCAAAGCTGTTCATGAGTATAGCGAAGGATAATTCATGGGTGTGACAGGTCTATACATGCTATTGTAGCTAGCTAAAATAACAAAAGGTTATATTAGCCAGGCCTATAACCAATAGTTGCATAGGGTTTGGGATTTCAAAAAAATGCAAGGAAACCACACCTACTTTTGTTTTCTTCGTTTATTCTTTAAGGGTACCGTCATATATAGCAATGCCTGGGCGAGCGAGCCTGCCTTGTTATGTTGCATAAACCTATAGTATTTATATGATGTATTTTACCTGAAGAAGTTTTTAGCTATTTCCATACTTCATGAAGACAAGGTGGATTCTATATAGCTATCACTTGACCATTAATTTCAGCAAACAAATGCAAAAGTTCTTCTTACCTCAATTTCCTGAGGAGTTGTAACTTCAAGAAATTCTGACTACCTAACTTACCAGAAACTCTAAGCTCTAAGTTACAAAAAGGCTATAGTTGTAACTTTAGCTAGCAAATATAAAATCACTAACTTTCCTCGAGTACTGATAACTTCCTTAGTATTAATATTAAGCCATTCTGACTACCAGTGGCTCTTGACAACCAACAAGCGGCACTTAGCAGACCACCCCCAAAAGGCAAAGTTTTGTGATTATGTCTGGTAAAAGTTTTTTAATGCCATAGTAAACAGTCATAGCAACTTTTTGTGACTAGAAAACAAGCATTTCTCGGGGATTATCTCACAATTTGGAGCATAAGTTTAACGTAAGACTTGCTTAATTCTGTAGCAATTGGGGAGGAAAATGCACCCACACACATTTAAGGGGCATACATACCATAGTTAAAAATGAGGTGTTTAAATAGCACCTCTTAAAGTGCTTACCAGGAGGCGCTGTCTGGACACCCCACTTTGAACCTTTATAACTTCCACATCAATATGTTTTATACCAAATGAGCATATATGATTAATATCTTTTATCCTCTAGTTTCTTCATTTAAAATACTTTTTAGTAATGACTGACTATGGAGACAATATTAGGATTTAAACTGGGGCGTTCAGGCAGCGCCTCCTATTTAACACCAAAACTAAGTCCTCCAAACTCCCCATTTTTAACTAGTGTACATTTATGTAGTATAACATACCCGATTTTCAATTTTCCACACCTAACATATCTTACTTTCTTTGCCCCAAACAAAAAGATAAGAAAAAATCCCTGATTTTCATTTGTGTTACCCCTGATGATGTCTTGCTCGCTTCATTTGCTTGCCAAATTAATACATAAAATAATACGCTAGTGTGTCAGTATCAACGACAACAACCAACGACAACAATGAATGATGACAACAACTGAAGTATCATATGCTTGACTTGTTTGTGTCATCTCTAAAAATGGACATTTTCTTAAATAAGCATCAGTGTTCATGGGAGATGTCGGTCGGGCTTCTCGGTCAAAACCCCAACCACTTTTGATGCCTCATATTGATGATTAGGCATGGCAATATCAATAATCTCGAATATGTATTTCAGTGGGCAGGGCACATTGGTGATTTGTGTGACTGTGTGGAATTGACGGAGCCGCCCCTGATGTTACCCTTCAATCGTATTGTATGATCATATATGAGCAATTGTTTTTACTTTTTCAGAATGAGCCCTCATAAGTACAATTGCAATAACTTTTTGTCTGTCGTTATGATCTCTCGTTCTCCAATAATTGCAATATTCTAAACCTCTGATATGCTGAATCAGGATTTTAACTTCGTCCTTATAATATGGCAGACCAAGCTTGTAGTGTGCCGAAGCAGAGAAAGTCTACCATTTATTAGTTGGACAGATGTATTTAGTGGTTGTTGCTTATTCAAATATTCTTCATGGTTGAATTTGACAATTAGCTAAAATGTGACTGTATTTTCGTAAATCAGTTTCATTATTTTATGATTAACTTATCTATTCACTCATTTTCTTTATTCTTTATTAGACAAAAATATCTTTGTATATTAGTTTTAATTATTCCTGAGTTTAGCAGTTCCTTCATTGAAGTTCTGGACAGTAATGCTAATTATTGTGTGGAAGAATGTTACAATATAAACTTGTAGGAGGAAATACTGCAATTAAAGCTAACATTCCATGAGTAGCTGTAGTGATTTCACCCCTTCTTGAAAAGAGCCCCCTTTAAAAATCCTACTTTTGCCCCTGATATGTCTTCTAAGTGTGTCAAGTTCCAGTGTCTGAGGTAGTTTAATCCCTTGGACTGTTCCAGGTGGAAACATGACTTACCTTCAGCAATCTCATTGTAAAGATGCTGAAGTCTATAATGAATAATGAATAAATAATGAATGATAACCACTTGCCCACATCATTTTTTTGTGAAGTAATTTGTCTTCTTAACTATTGCAAATTGAATCATTGAATGTGTTACTACAGGTATATATTGGCAATATATCAAGGTTGGCATATATATGGCTGTATTGATGGCGTTGGTACTTATGTTTTTGCCTCAAATTAAATTCGACGCACCTAGAAGTACTCTGCCAAATATTAAAAAAGATTTCTATGGACGTGATGGTGATATGAACTATTTAGTAAATATATTAGATTTTTTTAATGATGCTGTTCGATTCGCCAATATTGTCGGACCACCAGGTATTGGAAAATCGACTCTTGCTATTAATGTTGGTCATAAAATGCTAGCTAAAGGAGATGTATATTATATTGACTTGGCTGACTTTAATGACCAAAACTTCAAACAAGAACTTGCAGAAAAAATTGTATTTGATAAAGCGAAGGATGCCACATTTGACAGCTTAATTGATTGGGGAAGAAATAAATGGTGGAGAAGGAATCGCTTGATAATCTTGGACAATTGTGATGACATCATACTCGGTCAAAAAGATAATTATCATGATGCTATAGATAAATTGTTGCGGTATTCTGATGGAAACTTGAAGATAATGACAACAAGTAGAAAATCTTTACTCCACTTTGATAATCATATTGTATACAAACTGAATCCTATTGATACTGAATCAGCTTACAAAATATTAGAATTTAGAAATCCATCCCTTCTCAGCAAACTTGAAAAACAAATGATTGTTGACTTAACTGGAAGAGTACCACTTGCTCTAAAAATTGTAGGAGCCTTATTAAGTAACAAAATGAATTCTGCTTCAGAAATCATAGAACAATTGAAGAACCAACCTATTGATGCCCTGAGTCCTCCTGACCTTAGGTCAAGTGAACAACTTAATTCTTCTATCTCTCTATCCTACAAACATCTTGATTCAAATACGCAAAAAGTTGGCCATTATCTATCTATTTTTTCAGGTTCTTTTGACCAGCACACAGCAGAAGGCGTACTTCGTCATCTTGTTGAAAAAAATGATATTTCAAAAGTACATTCTAGCTTGAATATTTTAGTCAGATTTTCATTGATAGAGTTTGATGAACAATTACACCGCTTCTACTTTCATAAGCTTATAAAGGACTTTTTTAATACCAGCAATTCTGTAACAAACAGCTTGCATTTTTTTCATGGCATGAAATTATATTACTCTCAGGAATTATGTACAATGACAAGAGAATTCAAAACATCTCCTCAAAAAGCTCTTCGCAAGCTTGATTTACACCGACATCATATCCAGTTATTAATTTCAAGCAAAATTGAAGTACAGTCTAATCTTGACCTCAATTTAGCAGATTGTGTCTTAAAAAGTCTGGAAATGAAATTTATAAATGGTCGTTTCACACCAGAAGAGATTATTAGTATACTTCAACCGTTCACCTCCTCTTTTTCTAGATTATTAACTAGTAACTTAAATATGCCTAAGAAATCTAAAGTTGCAGTTTCTAACTTTACTCTATATGTATATTTGACAATTGAGCTGTGTGATATACTGCGGGAAATTGGGCAAAGCAAGGATGGACTAAAAGTGATTGAAACTAGCATTGAAATTGTAGAGGTATTTTGCGAGCATTACAGAGCGCAAGAAGCTTGCAAAGACATTTATTCCTATATTTTGATTCACTATGAAAAAGAAATTGATGTTGAGAGGGCTAAAATTTATCTTATTAAGTATTTGGACCAGAGCAGTGGACGTCAGACCCAATGTATAACCTACAGTGTGAGGTGCAAATATCTAGATATTGCGAAGTTGTACTATGTTTTAAAAGATTATAAAAAAGCTGAAGTATTTTTTGAAAAATCCTTGTACAATGACATGGTATTGTATTCAATCCACGAACGGGTACCTATTATGCTTGAGCTGCGAAAAAATTTGACAGCAATTGCTAGCATTAAAAGAATAGATAACGAATTGAAACAGTACTACAATATCTTAATGAAGTTATCACCTTTTGATATGTCTAGACTAGCCACTACTTACATAGCAGATTACCAAAAATACCTAATTGAAATAGGTGAACCTGACAAGGCATATGCTATTCAAGATTCTTGGATACAAGCAATGGAGGAGATCGGTGAAATAGTTGACAGTAAGCAATTAAAAGTGGCAGCCAGTGCTGTAAACAGCCTAACTCAAGCTGGTGAATATAATAGATCCGTGTCTATCATACAAATGATACTGTATTACATAGAGAAGAGGTCCTTACCTTTAGATTATGGTAAACTAAACCTTCTTAAGGGAGTTGTAATGTACTACATGAACAATTTCACAGAATCAGAAAAAGCCTTTGTATCGGCAATTGAACACATGATAACCTCAAATTTTACATATGACTCCTACTCTCCAATTTGCTCCATGTTAATTTTTAGATTTCATAATTCTGATTACCTGGGTGTCTGTCTTATGGGTAGTTTAAAAAGTTCAGCTCGTTTTTATGGCAGTGGATTTTTGTATGTCCTTTTGAAGTCACCTTTTGATTATGTTCCAGTTAAATCACAAAATACGTCAGAGGAAGTGAAAACTCCACTCAGCTACTTTCCATCTCTTCCACAGCACTCCCATGGTGCCGACCTAGTCAATGAGGCTGGAGGAGTATTTCCTTTTAAATCAGTTAATAAAATAGCTGCGTCTATGCTGGAGTACATCCTGACAATCATTCACAACAATTGCATTTATTTGTTTGAGTCAAACACTTTACGCTGTTTCTGTAACTTTATTTCTATATTAGTGAGATTAATGATTTTGGGAGATATAATTCATTTAATTTGCTTACTTTTTGGTGTTTATTATAACATATTTCAAGAAGCCTTTAACTTTTTGATTCTTGTGTTATTGGTCAAGTTCAAATGTTCGTGGTGCTTTTATTAACAATGTTTTGTTTTTATTGACCATAATTATAGTCTATGTATATTAACAATTAATTTTAAAAGTCTAAATGTTCATGATGATTAATTACAATTTTGTTGATGGTGTAGCCATTGAAGTTGAATCTCTTGACCACAGATTACAATTATTGGATTTAGCTAAATGCCAAGATCAATCAAACAAAATTGAGGGAAAAAACATAGCTTTTACTAAATAAAAAGATTACACAAATGTTACAACCATGAAACTATTAACAGAAGCTGTTATAGGATTGCAACTTCAAAAACTCAGTGCCATAAAATTTCTGTCCTACTTCATGAAGAGCATAATTTCATCAAAATTAGACACAAGCCACTGTGCACTTAGTGGTATAATTTGGCATTTAAAACACATTATCATGACTTCTTGTTATTAAATATATACAGCATTATTGTTTTAGCTAGTTAGCCTCAGTTGCATTTACAGATACTTTGCAATTCTTTATTCGCTTCTTTATGTTTCTTAGACTAGCTATTACATGCACACTTTTTATGGTATTTCCCTTTATGATGTTTTGGTAATAAAATTTCTTCATCTCTGCCAACATTAATTCTAATTTCACAGTGATGTGTAGAACTTTATTGAAGTGAATACTTCTTTTACTCAATGAAGTCACCAACTTTTAAATCAGATGCAACCACAAAACAAATGAATATTGTTAATGATAGCTGTTACACAGAATAGAATTAAAAGCTCGTACAATAATAATAGTGTATACTATGCTGACTCCCTATTCTATTACTGAAACCCAGTTTTTGTTTTGAGTGACTGCAGTGATAGACAATTAGGTGGACGTCATGTTTGGACTTCATAGGTTGCAGAAATGAAAAAAAAAATAGCGTTACTTACCGTGTATCCTACGCAGTGGACAGCAATCATGCTTGTTTACAAGATTATCTCAGGACTTCAAGCACAGTTTATTTCTCTATATCCCATTGCATTGAATTTTAGCTTAATTTAACTTCAAGCGAGCCTTCCTCCATTGCACGCTTAGTGGGTGGGCGTCACCAGAGCGCACGTCTGAAACGCTATCTCTTCCCTGTTCAACGGGAGTTTCAAACGCTATTATGTTCAGTAATTCAGTTGGTGAACTATCAGTATTGTGACGCTGATATTTGAAAGGAGTTTAGGGACTTTCGTTGGTTACGTATTTATACTCAAAAAGATCTTGCGAGACCTGTCGAGGGTCTTCTGTTCAATGTCAGGACAAATGGAAATGGAGATAAAAAGTGAGATTGTTGCGCTTCAGGGAAGGAAATATATAACTATAAATTGTAACTTTTATATCATAATTATTCTCTTCTCTAGCCAACATTAGGGGCTGATTGGAGACAATATTGCTTCTCACGGTGAAGTATCCTCCGTTCAGGAATACTAGAAGGAAGCCAAAATAATGAATTAAGTTTACATTGAATACTCCCAGAAATAAGTAAGGCCTTCAGTAAATTAGAACTTAATTTCCCTAAGAAGCACAAATCAAAGCAGATAAGTAAAACTATCATCTAAATGTAATAGTGTTATAAATTTTAAGGATCCAAGGCAGTTGCTTGGAGTATATGCATCATTACTATATCTAATCATATTTTATTCACAAATTTTTCCATTTAGGAGGAAAAGTTTTTATGACAAGGTATTTTCTATTTTTTATAACTATATAATTATTTAAAAGATACAGTAGCACTTACTTTATTTGTAGAGGATGATGATGGCAAAAAACAGTTGTCAGAAGTTCAAGTGGCTCTTCAGTACATACATATCGAGAAGATTGCTCTTAGTACAAATTTGACAGATTTAAAGATACCAGCAAAGCACTGGAAGCTCATGTTAAGGACCTTAAGTAAGAAAATTGTGCTCTGCAATTAGCGTGTGGCCTCCTTGAGAAGGTTAATAGCGATTATTAAGATACGAGACTGTTAGTTGTAAATTGTTTAGCTACATTATAAGTTACTTAGTGAACAATATTTTTTGTGTGGCAAAGAGATGATTTGTCTACTCTTGAAGAGACTGATAAACAACACAATGGAGGTTATTATCTTGGCCCAACAATTAATTAAAGACAACAAATAAGGCATGACAGCTTACATCTAAATAAAAGAGGAAATGGCATACTTGAAGTGTGTGACCTCTTTGACAAGGTGATCACAATTATGTTACAAATGCATAGTTCACCAGAATTTGTACAATTAAAAGTGCCAGAAAGTGAGATTTGTATCTCTCAATGATCCATCAGCATTTCTGTAATGTGTAAATCCAACACTTTGTTTTGGCTTCTATATAAAAGACTCTGCCCAAAGTGTTTTAGCTTCATCAAGATGTCATATCAAACTTTCAAACGACTGTTTACTCCTTAAGCTCACTGAAAACTTCATGGCTTGTACAGTGTCATCAATGCTGATACTAAACATTCTTCTTTCACATGTATAAGTCCATCGAATTAAACTTCAGATGAATATCTAATTGTTTAAAGCTGGTTTTTAACACTACACTTTGAAACTTGCAATGAGAAATAAATACTAGCTATGTAGTGATTTTAATATCCTGGTTGCTGAAATCAAGGAAAAGTAAATAATAATAAAAAAATCAAAATTATGAGCATAAATTAGAAAGGTCTATGGAAAGACTATGAAAGAGTTATGTTGAGTATGAACTAAGACAAAATCAATGAGTGGAATTTTAATGACCTTATGGTTTTTGTCAACATAATTGTGCATTCACCCGTGTGTAAAATATTCATCGAGGTAAATTTGAATATGATCATTAAATAGTTCCTTTTGCTACCAAAAGAAGAATTTAACTTGTATTTTAATGGTTCCTGCCCTTCCACTTTTCACCTCTGTACCATTTTTACATGCAGAAAACTTCTTCCAAAGAAAATTAGTATTAATTTCTTTAAATTATGTTTCTGGGAAACTAATAACAATATTAATTGTAGCTGTCAGAATTCACCTTAGGACATTCTAGTGTGAGTTATACTACTCTGCATACTGGTAATTAATTTACCTCCCTCCCCATCCCCCTATCCCTACTTTTCAACTTGCTCCTACACATCTGCTACTCTTTTGATTACTCCTACTATATTTGATACTATAATGTATATGACTTGGTCTACTTTTTTGTAAAGTCAAGTCATGTCACAGGGCAAAAACTTGAATTTCATGTAGTCATGTATTTAGGAAATTTCATACTTTCACCACCTTTCCTGTCGTGGATAGGGTTAAATGCCCTGCACTATAAGTTTTTTCCCTGTGTGTGCTTTGTTTTTAAGCCAACCAGTAGCTATTAAGTTACTAATCATTCATATTATGTCATCTACATAAACCTGTGTAATGGCCACCAAAGCACAATCATTACAGCTGTTAATGTTTTTATTGGTGAGAATTATGAAATTTGGTCATCACTGGGAATTGAATCCAGAACCGCTTGCTTGATGCACAAGCACTATGCCATTGAGAGCTAGAAATCAGCTGGCAAACAAACACTCCAATTCTGTATTTATACTGTCAAGGGGTACTGCTATGCTACAATCTCACTTTCAACAGACCAACAGAAATTTTTCTTTTTTTCAAAGATTTTTTTTATCTGTGGAATTTTTTACTCTGCTAATTTGTCACTTCACATTTTGTATTCTTTAAAAAAAAGGCCTGTGAAAGGGAGAGAATACATCTAATGAGTAAAAAATGGTTGAGAAAAAAAAATTGTGAAATCTGTAGAATGTATACATGGCCATTAAATAGCCTATCGCAAAATATATTTTTAATGTTTGCAGCAAATAATGTAAAAGAAGTAGTTGTTTGAAAATGTTTCAAACAAAGACTTACGCTATCTAAAATTCAAATTTTCAAATGCAGATGTAGCAATTTACCATAGAATTCTTGACAGGATTTCATTAATGAATGAAGTACAGCAACCATATCACTGATTTTGAGAAGCAACATAACAGAAATAAATCTAGCCAGACATGGAGTGAAATGAGGTCTCATATTGTGTCCAGAGCTACCTCACACAGAATAGTAGTTGCTACCACCAGAATCCTATGGTCCACACTGTTCTGCAAAAGTCTTTTAGCTGAAACTCTACTCGTAACTCAAACTTGTTGATAGGGTTAGTTAAGTTCATAGAATTAGTAAATTTACAAAAGTGGATAATTGTAAGACTGTCAGTGTGTGAGCAACTAGCCAGTATATGTAAAACCAGCTACTCATACAGTAATAATGGAATATACAACACAGTGACACAGCAAGAATTGTACGCACAAACGCCACAACTAAGCTACTCTGTGACAATGGAAACCGAACGTTAACCATAAGCTCACGCAAACACACTGGATTCAATATGTTACTATATTCCCATCCTCACTGAGGTGGGCCCTACACCAGATATAATTCATTAGTAGTCTAATGTGATACATATCCTAATCTAGTCATTGTAGAGCTTCTCCAGCACAATTTTTTAATTTCTCTACCAAATTACATAACCTTCTTTAGTAATAATAAAGTCACATGCTTGACTGATGCTCTGGAGGACTCAGGGTGTCTATAAAATGTTTCTTCAATTTCTCAGTAATTGCAGGAGCTTTTACGGCTTAACAAAGCACCTGCAATTTTTATAGCTATAGTGAAACCTTTCCAGTTATTGCAGCAATAATCTTTTTTTTGCTGTCGCTTAGAAATGCAGAAATTTTAAATTCCAATATTGTACAAGAGGATTCCGTATTGATGAGTTGCACTCTATAGACAAGGTCAGCATGAAATAAAACTTTCCTGCTGGTTGCCATAAGTTTTATGTTGCAGGTATTACTTACTTTTCAATGGAATTAGGGACTTCATAGAAAGTGGAAGAGAAAAAAGAGGACTTTAGCAAGAAGTCGAAACATCGGGTTAATTAACAATATTGACTGTTAGAACGAGAAAATTTGCTATTATTATAAAAAGTGGAATAGTCGTAGGACTGCCAGTGTATGAGCAACCAGCCAGTATGTACAAAACCAGCTACTCATACCGTAATTATAGAATGTACAACACAGTCACATAGCAACCGTGGTATTACAATGCCACTTAGCTACTCAAGTGATATTAGAAACTGAACACTAAACACTAGCGCACATGAATACACTGGGTTCAATCTGTTACTATGTTCCATCCTCTCTGGGCTGGGGCCATTAATGGCTGGTCATTTGGTTTTTAATGTAGGTACCAAAACAACGTGGTTATGTCTACTGGCTGTTTTGCTTAGAGTATTTTTTATTTTTTTTTTTTTTTTTAATTTTAATGGCAACATATCAATCAGTTGTGCATTGTGTAGTATCAGGTGTATTAGGCAGTAGCTGTTTACCAAATTTGAACACAATCAACAATTATAATTAAATTTTTTTATGCATGACTCATATTCCATGCAATTAAAATAGTTTAGTATCAAAATGATATAGCTAACTAATGTCTAATTTACAAAATTTGAGATACGTATACGCTAATTCACTCCTCAATATTTTTTTTGGGGTGTTAATATTAGTAGCAAAATAAGAGCTATTCTTCTATGGTATGTTATTTCTATTTAGGATGGTGTGAGATTTGAGATAATGACCAAAATAACTTAATGCACAAGCCAATTGACATTGTCAACATCTGTTTATAATTCAAATGCCCAATGCTAGTTACGATTATTCTTATTATTATTGCAAGTCTTTTATCAGAAAAAAGGTACTATTGACAAAAAAGCAATGTAATGTCCACCAGCTATCAGATTAGAGGAATGTAGCTACCTAGTGGATTCCGAAGGACTACTAAGTCACGATAGTTTGAAGAGGTGTAACCACAAATACAGATATGGTGATGTTATCGTAAAAAGAAGATGGGCATGAGCTAGCTGCTTAATTAGGCTATTGCCTGTATACCTGAATGAGAGATCTGACTTTTTAGGAACTTCGATAACAATTCTGCTGAATCATTAAACTGGAATATTGTTAAACTCACAATTTGTTTAATAAAAATATTTTTACAAATGTATACAAGGGTTACATTACATTACAATAGCCAAGTAATAGCTAGCTTTGACATAAAGAACTAGTGCACTAAAATATAAAAAATAGAGAAATATTTTGAAACCATTGTGGAGTAGGCAACACAGTATTTTAAATAGAACTCTTAAAACAATTAATTTCATTGTTATAGAATAAATGTTAAAGCAAAGACGTAAACAGTTAATTTCCGTAAGATATATTAAAATATCATGAGCAACCCTTAGTAAAGATTTTAATTTAGATGAAACAATCACTTTAAAATCTGGTTTGTAAATGAACGTTAACACTTCTCCAGCTTCACTGTTGATAAGATCTGTACGATGAGACTGTTGAATAAGAGATGGGAAGTATTCAAGAGGAATATCAACCTTTACTGATTCTTTTGGTGACTTGGTAGGGACATAATCAAGTGGTGACTTAAACAGAATATACAAAAATGCTTCACCAACAAAAAATGCTGAATCGATAAACCTATTAGTAAAACAAGTGAAGAAATATTCGAAATTATGCAAATAAAAGAGCAGATCCCAGCAGACTTGATCAAAAATAGAATAATTTGAAGTCATATTAAAGAGCAATATACACAGTAAAAAATCGTCTGTTATTTTAACACAAAATAAATGTCATATTGATGCATTTTTTTTGACATGTTGTCTGATGTTATTTCAACACCTCTTTTGTATGTTATTGTAACAAAAAATCAAAATGTTATATTAACAGTAATGGTGCATTTTAACATAAAAAGTATGTCAATATAACACAAAAGAAATTTCTCAATTACTAATAAACTGTTATATTAACAAATACTTTGTCTTGTTTTAACATACCACTACGCTAATATGACATACAAATAATGTCAAAACAACGCACAACTGGTGTTAATACAACAAATAAGTCATATCAATATCACACACAAAGTCATGTTATTTTGACAACTGAACAGTGTTATTTTGACACAGAGATTATGTTATTTTAACACAAAATTCGCGTTAATTCAACACAAACACAATGTTAATGTGACACAGAAATAATGTTAACTTGACATACAAATAGGGTTAATTTAACACCAAGAGTATGTTATTTTAACACCAAATTAGCGTTAATTCAACACAAACACAATGTTAATGTGACACAGAAATAATGTTAACTTGACATACAAATAGGGTTAATTTAACACCAAGAGTATGTTATTTTAACACAAGAATAGGATTAATCTAACACATACATAATGTTAATATGACACAGAAATAATGTTAACTTGACATAATACGTGTTAATATGACACCAAGATGTTATTTTAACGCAAAATTAGCATTAATCTAACACATACAAATGTTAATATGACACATAATAATGTTAACTTGACATACTACTTATTAATATGACACCAAGATGATGTTAATTTAACACAAAATTAGTATTAATCCAACACACATGTTAATTTGACCCACAATTAGTTTCGATTCGACATACTAAGTGCTAATTTAGCACAAACATTTTAATGTAACACATTACACATTAGAGCATTAGTACGGCACTAAGTGCGAATAACAATTAAACGTTATATCAGTATAAAATATAAATAGAGCCACCTAAACCATCGTAACAACATGCAAGAATATATGAATACGCCAGTACTATTACAGCTATTTCACACAAAAATGTTCGTGCAACAATACCGCAATACCATTATTACCTATACCCACAAAACACTTTTTCTTAAAAAACTGTTTACTGAGATAAATAATAAAAGAGTGCACTGAGTCAAAAGGATTATCTACATAAAAAAAATATCAGTCCTGAATGATATAGCTTTCAATAGCATTAGTAATACTTGAAAAATTAGCAGTATCTTTGGATGAAGATGTCATGTTCAAAAGTTTACATTCAAAATACTTATACAAGTCTTTGATTCGCTCATTGTATTTAATGTCGTAAACATAATGAAGAGAGAGAAGTAGGAGAACCCCTTTCATCACGCTTGCTACTTCTAGCTGTATAGACTGCTCCACTGCAATATAATATTGTGAAGGCAAATCTTCATCCACTAGTTTCACCAGATGAGGCTGATTGGTGAAGCGGCAAACAAGCTCACTTGGTGGTGTGCCTCTCTGAAACACAAACACACAAAAAAATTATCGACTCAAATCTGCCAGTTTATTTATGCCATGAATTGACATTCGTAACATAAAAAATTGGAGTCTCCCTACCACACTTCTGCTAATTATCTGTTTGTTACCAGATTGTAACTTGCCAGGAAATTCCCATCACAAATACTAACCAATACAATTAATCCGGCAGCACAAGAAGGCACTAGTTTTGTTTACAACTAACATTTGTTTCATGTCTGAAGTTGTTCTTACCTTTATTTAATTTCTTAAAAGTGTGCGGACGCTTATAGAGTACCATTAATTAGATGACTATGTCACATGGCGAACACATTCTAATATATTATGTTATGTGATATAAAACAACAACATGAAAAAGGACCAGGCATTAATGGGCACATTTGTAGTCACATCTTTGCTGGGATGTACTGCAACACTCCTGGCTATTGGAGTATAGATCCTACTACACCTATCGAGTGGATTGATACACTCACTTGATTTATTACATATACGAAAAAACAGTTACCAGTACTATATATTGTTATTTTGAAAACCATTGGGCTTTGTATTGTGTTCCTGTAACACTCTATATTGAGAATAGTGCACAAGGGTGTTTTGAAGCGTGTAATCAAACAATCTTGCTAAAGTCCATTTTTTACAGTACATGATAGCTACGTCATACAAACAAATGAAGAAAAAATAAACTAACAATAAATAAGAGACAAGCGGTTGCCATAAACATATTTTGCCAAAAGTTGTCCATCCCATCCCATGATGGGGGGATCCCATGGGATGTTATCTGTCCCACCCATAGCTGGATGCATGCATTTGTGACAGCATACTGGGGGTATGGGGGCGAAGTCCCCCATCTTTGGGGGCATGTGACTAACACAGCGGGCAAGCCTGGCTATTCAACCACATAGGAGGGGTTTCCAGCAGAGTAAGCTTCAAATTTCATAAATTTGTACTATTGCCATGGGTATCCAATGGGACCTTTCTATGGTCCCACCATAGTCACATGAGACAATTGATGGTGTGGGACAGATGGACGTCCCATGGGATCCCCCAAGGTCCCATGGGACGTGTGACGGGATGAACAACTTCTGACATTTCCAGACAGCACTCACTGTCAATATATTTTGCAGGTTAACAGTATGAAGAGTACACTCCATAAAAATGGGATTTTTATGATATTTAATAGCTGAAGGTTTGAATCATAATCAAAACTAATATTCTCATAACTCCACAAGATTAATCGTACAATACCACTAAACCAAGGTACAAACATAAAAATGGTTTTCTATTCAAAAGTTACTACAAACCTTTACAGTGTACGCAGTGCTATAAAGTATAGATGTAGCACCACGACCAAATTATCAGGACTAAGGCCCTATTTCATAGTGAGTTAGAGGATATGATAATCCTTTGAAAACCAAAATAATACGTATACAAACAATTACAATTCAGAAAAAAGTAATAAACGGACTGCAGACTAAATTCACTTGGCCACACACACATATCGCCATCAGTTGATATTTGTATCTCTAACAACGTGGATGTCTCCAGGGCTAGGTTCAGTAATGACATGTTACGCATGTGCATGTGTGTATACATGCTCGTGCATGTGTGTATACATGCTCGTGCATGATGTCTAAGATACTTGCTGCAGAATAATTCACATGTTCACTCTAAAATTCACTCTTCGGGCAAAGCTAATGTGCAAGTGAAAATTTCTAACAAAGGCAACCACAAGCCAATTTTTTTTTTCATGAGCAGCTATCATATTCACATTTCAACTTGATCAATAAAATTACACTGTGATAAAGATATTACGCAACTGTAATAAAGACATACCTTTCCTTCCATCAAAAGATGGGGAATATCAACTGTGCTTGTGCTCTCTTGACCTCCAGCTTTCCGCTTTTTGGGCACCAACCAGTAAGCCAAACATCGCAAAGCTGTGAGAGACTCTGCTTCTAAATGTGAACAAAATAATGTTTTCCACATCCTAAACGGATATATAATAACTTATTAACTCATCAAAATGAGATGGACAACTATAGTTGCGTTTGTGTGAGTGTCAACAAAATAACATACTTGGAATGGGATAGAAAAGTAATTATCGAGCAAGCTCAGTCATGTTCGTGTTCAATTGAAATTTCAGATATATACAGTCAATTTTTGATCGGCTGTCCAGCTCTGAAATTAATTTTACCGAGATATTCTGGGCATGCGCAGCCGGCCCTGCCGAAAGCTATAGCTACAGAGTGAGAATGGCTCCATCGTACTCCATGGACTTTATTTAGGTGGCAGATTGTTTGATTGAAAATCGTGGAGGAGGTGAGTCCAAGTACCATAGTTTCTTAACTGTTTACTCATAGCTTTAACCAAGACTTTGTTTATGCACGCATGCGCAAATCAAACGGACAACCGATCAACATTCGACTATATACATGTGGCCATACGTCAACTGACCTTTGACCCAGACGTACCATAATAGTGGCACGGGCATTAAATAAAATGGGGTGTTTCAATTTTGACAATTTAGCTACCGCTGTTATCGTTCAGCTGGGCAGCTCATAATAGTTTTATATTTAAATTACTATTTTTATGGCGTAGATAGAGCTGGGCAGTATACCGATATTATCATTGTACCACAATAAAAACTTGACATCGCGGAGACAGCGATTCTTTTTCCTCTGAAAAAAAAAAAAAATGATCGCGTAAAAAAAAAGAAGAATAGTGCCTGTTGTGGAAGTTCACTCACTAACCTACAGTGCTTCCAGTGGAAAACTCAAACTTCAGCTGAAAAATAATTTTCAGAAATATTTATCGTAGAAGTCTCAAACTCGGTAGTCTTACACATTAATGTAATATAAACAAAACCATTTTGTGGCTTATGTGGTTACCTTTGTGGTATAGGTGATTGAAATCTTGATAAAATACAAAAATGACTGTATTTCACTCAAGTTTTAAGGTGGAGATACCAAACTTGCACAACATACTTTTAGAATGATTAAATACTACATGACAATTTTTTAGACCTTAACAGGGTTTCATACAGAGGGGCGGGAAGGGAGGAAATCCCCCCCAAACAGAAATGCTCTCTAATAGAAAAATTAAGAGTATCCCCCCCTCCCAAAGCCCAAGATTTCCCCTCCCAAAAATTGTTTCTGGACGTATCCCGTATGAATCCCTGCTTAATATCAATAATTGCTTCATTTTTCGCTTAAACACTTTTTAAATTAAAATAATGAGTTTTAAAGCAACAATTACTTCTTATCGCACCAAATTTGGTATAATAAAGCCTCAGCTACCATAGTATCAGTATGCAACTTAGAAAGGTTAATATCAATATTTGCTCTTTTTCTTGCTAAAACACTTCTAAATTCACTGTTAAAAAACTCCAAGTTCAGGCACCCATTACCACAAAAGTAACTGCAAAACCACACAAATATTTTGTGGGTAGGTTGGTATGACATAAATGTGTAAGGCTTCAAATTTTTACATAAGCACTTTAGAAAATATAGTTGATTAAGCAACAGTGTCCAACATTCTGAGTTTTCAAGCTGGGAAGCACCATGAGTCTATGAGTCTGTGCATTGCACCAACCACCAAATGGACCCCAGCTAAACAAGGCATTATTAATTATTTGACCATCAAGGCCTAATATCATGATATATCACTATATCGTGATAATTCCAGACAATATCGTATTGCCTGAACAAATCCAGTATCGACCGACTCTAACGCGAGATAAAAAAGTGCAAGGGTATTCATTGAACTATTATGCTAAATAATTGCGGTAATGTGAAACTAGGGATTGGGATGTAAAATTCTCATTCTAATAGGTTGAGGGAAAATGCGTAAAAAATATTAATCGTAGCTGGGAAGTGAACCAGGGCATGTAGCTTTAGCTGCCAGTGCTCTAGTCACTGAACTACAAACAAAGTTTGATTCTCATTGACAACTACCTGAGAATACAGTTTTCCCTTAGCTTTTCTCTCAACTCATGTGAATTATGAGTTTTCTATCGCAGTATTTGTGAAGGGTTAGAACTTGTAAGTGAAACTTTCATTACAATTGAAGAAAATTATAATAAATACAAACATACCTGTACTATCAGAATGGTGATCACGAAGAGCATGTTCTAATAACTTAGACTTAATTCCAGAAGATGTAGCATAGTCAAGAATAGCACTTTTCCACCTGCTCCAGACTTCCATAATTGCATCAAAACTGAATTCATTTCCAGATATCAGTTCAAACTCATAAAATATCTACAAGTACAATTAACAGCCACTAAACACATATACAACGTAAACAAAATCGTGACTTACGTAATTAGCCTTTTTAAGGTGTGGAAAATACAATAACAGTTCAGCGGGACGAACGTCTCCAGACAGCACCATGTCTCTCCTGTTCTTTAGAGTTCTCCTTATCAATTCTTTAATTACATCTACTTTATGTTTCGGTTTTTCTATTTCTTTCTTTAAATGGTCAGTATTTCGTTCGTGTGCCACCTGGTCATCTTGGTTAATACTAATCTCAACGTAGGAATGAGCCACACACGGAGCTGCCTTCTGCCTCTTGGGCTCTGGAGTTGCTCTTGAATACTTTCTATTTATATTTTGACAACGCACATATATGTATTGCCTCCAGGAGTTCTGAAAAATACACATCCCAAAGTCTATATAACTACACATCTAATTGGCTATTCAAAACATCAACTTACACTTTCTTTGAGAAAACTAAATTTTCTCAATAACGACTCGGCCACTACTCCACAATCCCTCATGGAAGGATGCCGCACATATGTAGACAGCAAAGTAGCCAAAACTCTAACCATGTACTTGCGATCGTCTTCTCCTACTTTACACTTAGATAGATTATCCTCAGTAGTTTCCCGAAACATTGGTACTGGAAAAGGATTAGGGATCATTCCCTATTTCAACAAGAAAAATACCAATGTGAGTGCAAAAGTTGGACAGCAATCTACCACTTTGATCACACACACTCACACATGCACTCACACACGCATGCACTCACACACGCATGCACTCACACACGCATGCACTCACACACGCATGCACTCACTCACACATGCACTCACACACGCATGCACTCACACACGCATGCACTCACACACGCATGCACTCACACACGCATGCACTCACACACGCATGCACTCACACACGCATGCACTCACACACGCATGCACTCACACACGCATGCACTCACACACGCATGCACTCACACACGCATGCACTCACACACGCATGCACTCACACACGCATGCACTCACACACGCATGCACTCACACACGCATGCACTCACACACGCATGCACTCACACACGCATGCACTCACACACGCATGCACTCACACACGCATGCACTCACACACGCATGCACTCACACACGCATGCACTCACACACGCATGCACTCACTCACGCATGCACTCACACACGCATGCACTCACACACGCATGCACTCACACACGCATGCACTCACACACGCATGCACTCACACACGCATGCACTCACACACGCATGCACTCACACACGCATGCACTCACACACGCATGCACTCACACACGCATGCACTCACCCAGCGCATGCACTCACACACGCATGCACTCACACACGCATGCACTCACACACGCATGCACTCACACACGCCACTCACTCACACATGCACTCACACACGCATGCACTCACACACACCCACACCCACACAACACTAATATTGCTTTCTACCAATAGGTAGTACTAGCTGAACATTAAAAATAATAACAATTGGGACCGAAGGGTGTTCAGATAATCAAAATGTTCAGATAATAGATTTCTTACTCTACTGGCTGAGTAGAGCTTTCAAGTGCTGTGGGGCTCTTACATCTGTCTACATCTACAGCCTAAGTACATCCCAGATGTTGTAGTATCCCCCTAGCATCCTTCATTGGGAGTTTCCCAGACAAATCCTAGAACTGTAGCAGCTACTGTTCAATCTACAGGCCTTAAATTGAAATAAAAGGGGTGTGGTTTCCCGTTGGTTAATTAGGATACGCAACGTCCTACTGTAACTGAAATAATTGGTGAGCAAGCGAAGCAAACCAGACACTCTTGGCTATAGATAAATGCAAAGTTTTGTATATGTTTATGCATGGGCTTGGTACGTCACCTCTCTTTATGTAAATGGGCGGAGTTTCATTAACGATCAGTACCATTTTTAAAAAAGTTTCGTAAAATATCTTGTAGCTGTTGCTTTCGTTACATGGAACGTAGAAATATTCTAAACCTAGGCATAGGCTCACTAGAAGCGGAGTGCTCAAAGCGCAGTGTGGCGAGCGAGCCCAGCTATACAAAACAAAACATTGTCAGACAGGATGTCATTAGAGACTGTCCAACATGGTGAGAGACCAGGCTGTGCAATAGGCAGTTTAGTTTTGGATCAAACAACTTAGTGGTATTATTGGGTCAAAAAAGATAAAAGTATTGTTAGGTGTTTGAAAATAATTATGACCCGTACCACAAATATTTGACAATTTAGCTACTGTTGTTTGTGCATAGCCAGGCTAACTCGCTCGACACACTGTGCTTTCAGCATGCCCCTAGTAATATGTAACAATAATAACAATTAGCGTACTCTTTAGCATTATCACACACACATGCATATACACCCAACAAGGAAACACAACACAGACCAAGCTTATTCAATCTAACTCCCATTTTGGGAGGAAAATATTAATTTGATAAACTAGAAATATGAACGTACAACCGATCTCCCTCCTCCCCCTCCCCCGATAAAAATTTACAAAAATTTCTTTTTCATGGGCAAAGTTAACCACCAGTCTTAAATTGGCTACAATGCGAGTAAAATATGCATTGTTGCAAAATGTTTTTTTTCAATTTCCATTTATACCTAAAAGTGTACAACTTCATTACAAGTAAATATGGCTTAACGTCACTCACATATCAATCAAAATCCAACTACATATAGGCACGAAGACACATGCAACCACACATGTCTCATATATGCCCTCACACACACACTTGAGTTGGGTAGCACACTGGATGTAAATCTTATTGAATATTGTCGAAATGCTGCGTTCAGTCCAATTCACACAAGACATGCATACAACTTTTGCATGAGATTCAGTAGAGATAACTGTTTATCCTTGCCCTGGACAACTATTAAAGAGACAGCACAAATTGTTGTATGATGCTTTAAGGCACAGCCTGACTGATGTATCATTGGGCTCCTAGCAGCTTTTGTCTCATCTGCTGCACACAAATGATAGCCAGCTATACTCAGCAGTCGATGTGATAGTTTTATCTAGTGCATAACTCACTGAGGGTTCACATGTATGTGTGAGATGTGGTATGCATAGAAAAAGATCCCCTACTCTAAGTATATTTATAGAACCTAATATTGCACCACACAGATGCACTCTTTTACACTACTGACCATTGATTGTATCAAGAAAAACAAATTTGATAAAAGTCTCTCTTTGCTCTACAGTTCCTGAAACAGTGTACAATTTGGGCTTAATTAGAATTTTACTTTTGTAATATTATTGCTGTATTAAAGGAGTTGGTGAGCGGAATTAAAGAAATAAATAAAAAAAGAAAGAAAAAGAAACAAAACTGTACTTATCCAACGTAGAAATAAATTATCTAATATCAGATATTGTCGTGTAATGGGTGCAATTCAGAAATACATACTACCAAAATTTGCAAGTACTTTTGGCCCACAGTTTGAAAATAATCAAGAAACAAACCAGAACGACAGATCTTAACTTTGGCTTTGGAAAACCATGACAGACGAAATGTAAATTGGGGAGAAGGGGCTCAACCACTTGGTTTGAAGTCTCATTGAGATAATGTGACTTAGCCCCAAGTTAGTAACTAGCACATGCACTGCCAATCTGTATTTCATTTCAAGGGAATGAAATTGACGAATTAAAGGTCATAATCTTTAAGATTTAGCTGATCTTAAATTCTATATAATTTTCATCTCTACAAACATAGTCTACACACATTACAAGTGCACACACATGCCGATACACTCACATGCACATACACTCACATATACATATAAACACTTGTACATACACACACATGCACATACACTCACATGCACATATACACACATGCACATATACACACATGCACATATACACACACATATACACACATGTACATATACACACATGCACATATACACACATGTACATATACACACATGTACATTACACACATGTACGTATAAACACATGTACATATACGTACATATACGCACATACATTCACATGTACATATATACACATGCACATACACTAGAATGTACATACACACACATGCACATACACTCACATGCACATATACACACATGCACATATACACACATGTACATATACACACATGTACATATACACACATGTACATTACACACATGTACGTATAAACACATGTACATATACACACATGCACATACACTCACATGCACATACACTCACATATACATACACTCACATGCACATACACTCACATATACATATATACACATGCACATACACTCACATGCACATAGACTCACATGTACATATACACAGACGTACATATAAACACATGTACATAAACATATAAACGCATGTACATATAAACACATGTACATATACACACATGCACATACACATTACACGTGTATCCTACTTGTGCCCACCAATCAACACATACACACACCATAACATGGAGTATAGTAAGTGGACAAAATGACACCCAGGAATTTATCTAGGATTTTCCGGCTAATTGTTGGGATTGGGGTGGGTGGGAGGTGGAGGGGGAGGGATTAAAACTGAATGCTACATATTAACTACCAGTCACATATATAAGGACACTCAACTCCATATGCAACATTAACTTTTAATTCATGTCACAAATGAAGTATTATACAGTATTGTAATAAACTCACAGAACACTTCTGTCTTCTTACGGTCACTGGTGAGCACCCCTACAAAACAGTTGTTTACTAATAATTACGTTGTATAAATTAGTAGAAGACTTCTTACTTGACTGCTTGTTAAAGACTGCATATCCGTACAGTCCGAAGAAGAATCTTGAATCTATGAGTGTGAAGACAATTTTGATTCATTTTGTTTATTAATTTTTTGTATTCATTAATTTGATATATATATATATTTATTGCAGCCTTGATATTTTTGCTTGAATATTTCTGCATCACGCGAGCGTTCTGTATTCTCCCATATTGTATGCTTGTTATTGAACGCTCCAAGTAGCATGCACGTAGCGAGTAAATCAATGAAAATTGTATTGTAACCGGTTGAGAAAAATATCATGGTAGCAATAAATCACTTATCACACTCGTCGTACATTATGGGAATGATATTTTACTCTCACGCCACATTTTCACTCGCCTTTGGCTCGTGAAAATATTTTGCGTGCTCTTAAAATATTTTCCCATATTGTATGACTCATGCTATAAGTATTATTTATTCTATACTAGATATCTTCACAATGTTATTTTTAGGTTCGTGACCCGTTATTATCTAACGGTTGTTATCTCACCATTACCAGCGATTAATACTATCACCTAACGACGTGCAATATCACCTAACGACGTGCAATATCACCTAACGACGTGCAATATCACCTAATGACGTGAAATATATCCTAACGACGTGAAATATCACAAATCTCTGTTAATGAGTAAACGTATTATCATTCAACCTTTTCCTTCACAACAAACACCACTTTCGTGAAGAAGCTATGTTATTAATATTTAATAGCAGGGTTAGTTGTGAAATTTTTGTGCTAATTGCCATTCAACTTAACACTAGTGAAATTTATCCCAAAGTTCACTCCTATTCATACTATTACTTATACATATGTGTGACCACGGGAAAATCTGACACAACCCGCCTCCCTAAAAAAAATTGTTATTATGCTTACACGTTCTTCGTCAGCTAGAGATTGATCTCTCCATGATTTAGAGCGATAGCTAGAACCATCGCCGATATATGCTACCTAACCGTTTCATTCCGCAGGCTTTTTAAAATAAATTGTTAAGAATTAAATCGATGTATGCGTGTCGCGTTGTGCCCGGTTTTCCCATAGACAGTCACATATATACACACTAAAAAAACAGAGGCAGTAGTTTTAAACACCTCTTTTCCCCATTTTGTATTAAATACAACATAACTACAATTAACTTACTTGTGTCTGATCCGATTTTCCTTTGAAACGCCCATCTGAAGCAGGTGATTCAGCTGAATACAACTACAAAAAAAGGAAAAAAGAAAAAAATGATATCTATTTCTGCGATAATTATAAAATAACAATAATAATAACAATAAACATTAATAATAATTTACCTTTTCTTTATTCTCTTTCTCCAAGCGAGTTTTTATGGCTGTATAAACTTTTAGCCTCATACCAAAGGGTTTAGGAACCACCTCTTTTATACAGTCTGGGCCAGGACAGCTACCAAAAGCTTGGACAATAGCAGTGCCATCCATTTGCTCGTCTACAACAACAGCAACCTGGAGTTATCCTCGTTGTATAAATTTAATATAAACGATCATACCAGAAAATGCACCCGCTACAGTAGCAGGAAATCCTTCCTCAAGTATCCACTCAGCCACTTCATCAACATCTAGGTCTTCCATATCCACTTCACTCTCAGCACTCCACACTCGCCGAAGTCGAAGATTTCACAGCACTTCACAGTTAAAAAAGCCACTGGATGCCCTATTTACACCGTTGACACGTGGCTGCAATCACTTCGCACGTGATAATGCGAGGGTGGGGCTAATGGGGGTGGGCCTCGAATGCGGAGAGTGAGCTGCAACCGGTCTAGCTGTAGCGTTGAAGATCTGAGGGTTCAAAATGGATATATTTCAATGCAATTACTGTTCTTTTCGATGCATGGCGTGGAAAAATCACATGAGACACACGTTTGAATGCCACTCTTCTCTGCCTAACTTTAGATTTTCCTGTGGAATTTCAGGTTGCCTGCAAACATTTCGTACTTTTTCTGGGATGTCTTCTCATTTGTGGAGGCAACATTCAAGCCACATTACCCAATTGGAAAGCGATGAAATGTTTGATCTTGGTGCTGAAGATAATTCTTTATCAAGTGTGCAGGAAACAAATGATGAAGATACTGCAGAAGAAGGACTCTTTTCACCTGCACTAACTAATGGTATGGCAAAGAGGAGTACTGCACTCTTACTTCTTACTTTAAAGGAAAGACACAGACTCACTCAAACAGCGATTAATTTTTCAATTTTCCAAATCAAACAGTTGTTGAAATACCTATTGGATGATGTCAAAGAATCAGTCTGTCAAAACTTAAGTATTGATGAAACCAATATTCAAGATTGTTTTAATGTTGATCCATTTGAAGGATTGGAAACTGAATATTTACAAACAAAATTTTATATAAATCACTTCAACCTTGTGGTAAATTACGAATAGCTATGAATTTTTTGTATATTTAACTTTGCTTGCTAGCTTATAATTACTATACACGATAAGTTATCAAATTATTATATAATATGTTATAGGATCCCATCTCAGTTATCTTGGGAACTGAATTTATTCCGATTCAATCTGGAAACAAGCGGAGATTACAGGAAAAGACCCATACATTTCAATATGTCCCACTCTTGAATGGCTTAAAATCATTGCTGACCAAACAGGAAATTCTTGATGAGGTTAGAAGTATTCAGGTTACATTGATGTGCTATTGGTCCACAAGATAATCATATGGCAGGTCAATTGAACAGAGAGTGTTTATGTATTTGTACTTGTTAAATTTGCGTTCATACATGTAAGTCAAACAAAATGGCACCATTACAATAATAACAACAGCAACAAAACAACTTGGAATAATAGAAATTAAGCCTCATATAAAACAAACATACAAATATTTTGGTTGATTGCAACGATGCAAGCTTTGGTGGTTGCCAGATGGACATTAATGAAGCTCTCCTCACACACTGATTGGCGAATGACATCTTGTATCTATCTTTGCGAACTCAAGGTATAAATATAAGGCAGATCCTACATTTCTGCCAATCTATAAGCAAGTAATCATAGTTTCACTGGCAAAATGTCTACTTGCAGACAGCACAAGAAGTGTCAAACTTGCAGGTTTTATTATGATATGTGAGTCTTTGAGAGAGCATGCTGATTCCGAACTCCATGGACATCAAATATTCAATTTTGATTTGTTATTGTGAGGTAGCCTGTGCAAGGTCCACAAGTCTGGGCCTCCTGTTGTCATGAATAACAGTGGGCTGCTTGTTATTGTGATAGGGTAAGCTATCCTCTGGGTGACAATTAGATTTTGGTGAATTAAAACAACTCTCAGACATTGCAGAGAGAGTGAGCTGGTGTCTCAAATACTCTAAAGAGTGCTTACCCTATACGAAAAAGTGTGCATGTAACATATGCATGTTACATGCATCTAACAGACAATAACATGCGCATGGTAGAGTGCATGTTAAATGAATGTTGCAATCAGTTTCTACACTCATGTAATATGCATGTTTCATGTAACATTAAAGGATTTGGGACGTTTCACAAGCATGTAACATGCATGTTTATACATGAATGGCAACAACAACGATCTTATTCCAATTTTTTTGTACTCCTTTGGCATTAACCCTGGTACACTTAGCCTGTTTTCGTTTTTCCAGTAAAGATTCACAATAATACATACAATTCTAAAGTAAACTGAGGTGTTGTGCTATCAGAAAATGCCTAAAATAGCTCCAGACAACATCGCTAGGACTTCTTTAGGATCAAGTAGCTATGCTATACTTATGTATTGGAATCAGGCTGCCAATTACCACAGTTGATATCAGTAACTCAACGGTAATTCAATTATTTCACGGCTCGTATAGCTTCTCTACTCTCTATACTTGAGCTTCATAAGTATTCAAGTTCAAAAATATTTAGGCAGACCACCGCCTGAACCTCGATTGCTCGGGTAGCCATTTCTTGAAAAAATAACATAAGAAAAAAATCCCGGTGCTTGCGAATCCGCCTTTTTTTTAAACGGAGCAGTACTACAACACAGGAATATATAAAAAAATATCACAATCTAGTGGATAATCAATATTTCAAAATCTGGTGAAGTCCAGTGCTGTGAGCATGTGCGAGGAGTGCCTACGGCGCTTGTGCCGGTGAGGGCAGCAAAAATTCTGATTTTATTGCTGAATAAGCAAAAAAATTCAGAATATATTTAATATTATAGTCTATTATATTTATATATTGTATAAATTTTATACACCAGGTGTAATTGAATTATGCAAACATCATTTTTATATATTCATTGTAGATTCTACAAGATCATAGTAGAAGTGATGAATTCATTGCTGATTATTGTGATGCAAAATTGTTCAAAGAGCATGAACTATTCCAAGATAAATCCAAGCATTCTCTTCAAATCATTTTGTATTTTGATGAGATAGAGGTATGTAATCCGCTTGGAGCACATGCTGGTGTTCATAAACTTGGTAAGCTTATGAATTATACTCCTTTCATAAATATTAATGCCCAATGTTAATTACAGGAATGTTTTACTATGTTTTGGGTAACATTCAACCAGCTCTTCGATCTACTCAACGAGCAATTCAGCTTGTGGCGTGTGTTGAGAATCCAATTTTGGTAAAGTATGGCTTTGAAAAAGTTCTCGCTCCTTTCATTAAGGATGTTAACACATTGAGTGCAGTAAGTTGAAAAAATGTACAATTGGAATTTATAACAAATTCACTGTTAATAACTATGTCACATTCATATTTACTAGTGCCCAGTTTTCTCGTAGATGGTCACATATATATATGGCTTTGATACGTCGCTTCTCTTTACGTCAATGGGCGGAGTTTCGTTAAAACTTCCTTTAGCCGTAACATAATTTTTTGACAATTTAGCAACCAGTTTTTGAATAGCTGGGCTAGCTCGCTCGCCACACTGTATGCTTTGAGCACACCCCACAATGTGGCGCGCATAATTGCCGGAAAAAGATTGATTAAGTTCTTTGCAATAAATTTTTTTTGAGAGGGCCGCGTTGTGCCCGATTTTCCTTTAGACTCCAAATTTTTCCTTCATCTAAGACTCGAGAGTGTCTCACTCGCTTCACTCACTTACCAATTATCATATAAACACTTGTTACCAGTAATTTTTGTCATTTTTCCTAATAGGATGGAATTTCAGTGGAATGTGGTGGAATATCTCACCTGTTTTATGGAACTGTTTTGTTATGCCTTGCTGACACTCTGGCTGCTCATCAGTTGGGTGGTTTTAAAGTTGGTGTCGGCTTTTCATTGAGAATATGTCGGGATTGCATGGCAACGAGAGAACAGATTCAGACAAAGGTATCAATTTTTTTAGTGCATATATTCATTAATTCTTCATTAAACTAGTATGTAACATTAGAACTTCGATTTTTCAAACTTCAATTATCCGAATACTTCAATTAACCGAACACACAAAATCCAATAGTAGCACGTGCAAACATGAACAAGTTGTTAGATTTTTTGTGTCCTTTAGTACTATACAATACATTTCTTATGGTGTTCAGTTATCCGAACATTTCGGTCTGAACACCCCTCGGTCCTAACTTTTTTCGGATAACTAATGAACTGTAGCGTCCCGACCGTAGCGAGGATGCTACTCGAGGCCGAGGATTTCTAAACGATGACGATTCACAATATCCGAATCCAACTCTTTTAGAACGTAGCAACGGCTAAAAACTAAAGAAAATGTCTGTAAGAGCGTAGCAACAAGCGTCCGATTTACACGATATCTAAATACCGCAGAGCATGATTCTACTTGTATAGATTCTCGTAACGGACCAATCAGATTGCTCGCATGTGACTAGCTACGTTCTAAAGCTATTTATAATAGTACAAGTAGCAGGTAAGAAATTTGGGTGGATTGTTTCGCCTATTTAAAATTCATTGGTATATTAGACTGGGGATTTTAAGGGCAAATGTTTCACCCCCACTCCCATAAATAATTTTATTGCAGCTTTGATATTTTTTCTTGAATATTTCCGCATCATGCGAGCGTTCTGTATTCTCCCATATTGTACGCTTGTTATTGAACGCTCCTTGTAGCGCGCGTAGCGAGTAAAATCAATGAAAATTGTATTCTAACTGGTTGAGAGAAAGTATCAAAGCAGTAATAAATCACTTATCACACTCGTCGTACAATATGGAAATGATATTTTACTCTCACGCCATATTTTCACTCGCCTTCGGCTCGTGAAAATATTTTGCGTGCTCATAAAATATTTCCCATATTGTACTCAGACTCGCGCTATAAGTATTATGTATATTTTGACTACTTTAAGCCCCCCCCCCCCTCCTGTGAAATCCATAACCGTAGATAGAGATTATATATCTGGAATAGGCATTAATATGTAATAGGGTAATTACTTCTGATTTCTGATGTAGTTCCTAGAAGAAGATTTTGTGCTACGTGATCGTGTCAGTCATAACCTTCACTGCTCTCTGTTGTCGGGTCCTCTTAGTGCGGAAGATTCAACAACATATGGCGTGAATTCCACATGTCCACTGAATGAAATGAATTATTTTCATGTCGCAAATTCACAAATTCCACAGGATGTAATGCACGTTCTGCTAGAAGGTGTAATTCCTTTGGAAACAAAATTGGTCATACGAAGTTTGATGGAAGATGGATACTTCACTCTAGATCAACTTAATGAACGTATTGCTAATTTCTCTTATGGTAGAGCGGAAGCAAGAAATAAGCCCCCAAAACAATTCCAGAGACTATCATTTCAGTCTGGATCAGGCTCTCTTCACTTGTCCTGTGAGTGTTAAATACAATGAATGACCTTAGCTAACTAGCTGATAAATAGGGGAGCTATACAGGTACTTGGTCAATCACCGCACTGCCATTTACGAGCGACTACTGTCACCTGCCGAAATTTTATGAGTACTTTATCAACTATTGTTCCCTAATAGAATTGATGAAATTGTTAAAATCAGGACAAGATAACGTATGAATATTTAAAATTAAAGAATTGAGTAAATCCCATGCAATTTTGTTTGTTAACTGTATTAAACTCGTATATTACCTCTAGCTAAGTGCACAAACTTTCAAAGTGTATAAAATAACTGCTCTATGATTGGTGGTTTAATTTACAGCATCACAGATGTGGAATTTTGCTACCTTATTGCCACTGATGATTGGAGACAAAGTACCAGAAACTAATTCTAAATGGGAATGCTATTTACTCTTGCTAGAAATTACAAAAAATTGTACCGCAAAGATCACCTCATCAGCCACAAGTGATTATTTGAGAGCATTAATTGAAGATCACCATCAACTTTTCAAGTCATGCTATCCGGACATATCATTCACACCCAAGATGCACTATATGGTGCACTTTCCAAGACAATTAATAAAGTATGCATGTCTGTGAATGATAACTATAAACATGTTCATGTATTTTATATTTAACAGGGTTGGACCTATGGTGACAACATGGTGCATGCGAATGGAAGCGAAAAACTCCTATTTCAAATGAATTGCACAATTGGGCAACTTCGTTAATTTACCTCTATCAGTTGCAAAGAGGCATCAGAGGTTGTTGTGTGCTCATTTGCAAGGAAAATTTTTCCTTTATGATGACTTGGAATGCGGGCCATGTAAGTCAATTATTAATGTGTTTTAAAGCAGACATTCTTAAAGGTGTGCATTGAATTAAGAGCAGGTTGACTAAGCATGTGCTAATATAAGGGGGTACTATGGCTACTGGCTGTAGCAATGATGATAAATTAATTAACACTTCAAGAGAGACAAACTGTCACAGTCAGTTGATTGTTGCAGGCTTCCTCATGGAGTCCGGTCAATAATATGGAAGAGGATGCTGTCTCATTCATATGCTCTAAATAAAAAAAATAATAGGGAAGTAAAAACTCATTTTACCCAAGATCAATACTAATGTTTCTTAGGGAAGATGTATGGTAGTAAGTATAATTTAAAGGTGTTAAGTAATAGTTAACCCATGGCATAGAGGGATTATTGTTGATAACTGGTCCGTTCTCGAGGGCGAAGCCCGAGTGTGAGGAACAGTTATCGAACGATAATCCTGAAGTTGTCATGGGTTAACTATTTTATATCATAGTTTCAAAACTCAATGACAAGCGAGTTTTTATTTGAGGAAATAATGTAATTTATACTGGGATACAGCCACCTACAAATGCTAGTTTAATTCCCACTGCGTCATAACTCCTCCTAGTGCACTGCCGTGTTCCATCTTCCTTAGCTGCTGCTCCACTTAAAAAATATTTGATGACTGGAGAAGAGCCATCAAAGTATCAAAGAGACTGATGTTCCCGACAATTTTTTTAACTGCAGCGACAAAAGTTTGCTCAATAAATTCTATCTGGTACGTCAAAATTACACCGTTAAATGTTGCAAATCGCAGGGAAATATGCAATGCCTGCGGGAAACTTACAGGGGAATACAATTTTTAATCCATGGCTGTTACCGCAACAACTATGATATAAATATGTATAAAGAGTTTTTTTTTAAGGGTGTGTGGCTAGACTTACCACACACCAAATAAAAATGCATTCAAATTTCTGGAGGGATAGGATGAAGAGGTGTCAGGGGAAGAAGCATTTTCCGATGGTTTTTTTTGTTTTGTTGGAGGTTAGATAATGGGGTGAGGAGGGAGTGGGAGACTATTTGGCACAAATAGAGATTAATTGCACTAATTAAGTTAATACCATATACCGTTCAATAATAGCCTCCTGAATTTTACTCCTACCTATGCTATTACATACACATAATATTATAATATTCATACACTCATGCCTATCCAGGTAAATCAGATGCCACGACAATATTGAGGGCTGATTCTATGAGTGATGCTATCATTGAGCTGTTGCCAAACACAGACCTTGACACCACTTTGACACGGTAAATACTTTTAAATACTATCATGATTATGATGCTATTATGCAATTATGCAATGATTTATTATATTTAGGCCAAATTGGATAAATATTTACGGGGAACGATTTTATCGACACGAATTTGTTGTTAAAGGATTTCATGAGGATGACCTGCCAATTTTTGGAAAAATAGTGGACATCATAGTAATTGCAAGAACCATTTCTTTATTACAATTAGATATTTATGACACTGTTGGTATAAATAGTCATTTGTCAGCATATCAAATATGTCGTACCATGCATAATGAAGTTGTTCTTCTATCACAATTACATTCCAAATCTGTATATTATCCTCATTCAAATCCAGGAGACTCTAACACCTATATCGTCATGAAATCACATGTACATAATAATTGTTCTTAATCGAAACAAAAACATTCATTATACTTTCTATATTCACATGTGAAATTGATTGAATTGCACTAAATACTTGAGCATTGAAATGTTTTCTTGGTAAATAGAATATGAATTGCTACTTTAACATATGTATAGTTACATTGAAAGAGAAGTGTTATTTTGAGTAACTAAATGTAGTTATAATGATATGATGTATTATTTAGTAATCAAAGTGTAATATTTACAGAACAATGTCATTTTCACATGGTTATGTCATATTTACAGTATGTTAATTTAACATATTGTGTTAAAATAGCATACGATTTTTTACTGTGTATCTGTTCATTTCACTATTACTCTCACATTCTTGAGTCCCAGTCAATTGAATGACATCACCGTGTATGTGACTGATACAGACTCCTATAACTTCACACTGGAAGGAGTAAGGTCATGTGATCCCTTTACCATGAGTATCACAGCTACTAATATAGTAGGAGAAAGTCCACCTTCATGTATAAACAAGACTCTACCTTACATACCTTCTACAAATATTGAATATTCATTATTTAGAGTTGGTGACTCCTACTCATTAAATTTGACAATACAGGTAATTGTGTACAATATTATAGAATAGTAACTGATTACAATTGCTCTGTTATTGTTTAGATGTCAAATTGTCAAGTAGAAGATAGCAATTTGATGTTTGTTTTGCTTCAAAGTCAAAATGCTACTCTGCCTACAATGTCATATGAATTTGCTATAATTAATTCAGTGCCAACGGTTACAATTTCAGGTTTAAATATAAAATCTGTTTACAAGTTAACTATTGTATCTAACAACAGCTTAGGAATAGCATTCTCTGAATCTCAGCAATTTTGTGAGTTAATTAAAAATTGCTCGATCACACATTTCATTTTTAACAATTATTTTGCATTAGGTACAAATGATATTGCAGGAGTTAATGTTTGTTCTACAATGATGACTGGAATATATAACACATCATGCGACTATATCATAGAATGTAATTATAGTGGATGTTCCTATCAATTATCATCTACTAATAGTACTATCAATGGTTCTATCATAGGAAAGAATTACGAGGTAGTGAGTGTTGATGTAAATACACAATATAACCTCACTGTCACTGATATTAATGGAGAAGATGTGATTTCAATGCAACAATTGTATATTCATTTCATATGTTTATGCTCACCTATAACAGGTCAGGAAGACAAAAACATTTTTGTGGTAACTATTATCAATGTTTTTACGTAGGTGATGAAACTACAAGTTTCAGTTTACTTACAATTGATAATAATAACATATTAATTACACCTGTAACAGTTGGAGTAATGGTGCCTGTTTTCATGATTGTAGTCATGGTAGTGGCTGTTGTCACTTTTGTACTTCTAATCAGAAATGGTAAGATACAATGATATGGCAAGGATTATTACATGAATGATTGTGTTGTCAATAGATAAGTTTCCATGTAGAACAAGAGGAAAGTAAGTATACAACAAATTTATATGTTAATAATTTATCAAAATTTACTTGTATGAAGATCTGATGCAAGGAAAACGAAAGCTACTGATGTACGTATGTAAAAAAAAAAAGTATAGCTATATTCTACAAGGTATGCCTAAGTGCATTATAAAGAAAAAATGTTAAAATACATTTTACTTTATTTAAATAGAATTAGAAATAAAATTAAATAGGAATCCAAAAATATGTGAATTTTAATGAGCCGATATTCAGTTATTGTAACTTATAATTTATTTGTCAAAAATATCTATATTAAAATATAAATGAACTGTAAGTTTATTAAATCGGCGTATAAAATTGGAAGGAGAGAAAATAACAATAAATAATAATTAGTGATATGCTTTCACGTTATGTTTAGATTTGTCTTCAGTATGACAACAATGTATCATATGGTGTAGTTAATGTCATTTCTACTCCACCAACTGATGACTTCACCTGTGAGACTAATCTGTCATATGACATCGTTAAGAAAAAATATCATTCCACTGTATCACAGTCTAGTCCAGTTCCACTTTATGAAAGTGTGCAATAGAACTAAGTCTGATCTTCATGACAATGATTCACTTACATTTTTTGTGTTAATTTATTATTAATGTTTAGTGTATTTATGGTACATGTGTAGTACTCTAACAAAAATCACAATTTATTATATTATTGTTAGTTTAGCTCTTGTGGATTTGTTGCAGCATAAATTAAGCTTTAATATGTATGATTTTGTTGAGTTTTTCCTTCTTCCTATAATAGTTATGATAATGGCTAAGTGCGTGATACTTCTTAACAAACATACCTATAGCATAGCTTGGAAAAATACAAATTAAAATTTTTGTACATACTCATCCTTACATGAGTATTCTCCAGTGATCAGTTTTGAAAAACTCATGAAGTTGTTTATACATTACAAAAAAATTCTTTATAGCTAAATTTGTACTGTAAAAATATTATAACTACTTTTGTCAGAAGTTACAACTAGCTACCATATAAACTTTAGTGAAGTGTTTTTTATAATCTACTTGGATGAACTGAATACCAACAGACAATGTAGATAGTATACTCTGTAAATAGTATTTTGCTATTGGTGTAAACTAATTATATGTAAAACATCTGAATCAATCCTGTGATTGTACACAACTCATTGGATAGGGAATGATACAGAAAGTGTATTAATACAGGATGTAATATACATGATCTCAGTAATTAAATACCAATAGGGTGATACCATTAATAGGCACTAGATACCACAGTAACACCAAAAAAAATTATAATGGTTTGTTCTTCCTACGCTGTATTACATAAACACAAGTATACTTCAGTGTCTATAATTATTGTTAACTTACCGACTAATCATTCTTTAATCTAGAAGATAAATAAACTTTCAATATGATGTGAACAGTACATAGCTACAAAACTTTCTAGAGAAGGGAGAACTCACATATACTGTTTGATTTTCTTTACACAAACCAACCTAGACAAACATGTTGGTAGAATTCAACCATTTGGACAAGATCTTAAAACATTATGAGACTCATTGCACTTGAGTATGGGGTCATAAATTCCAGTGTTATTAGCCTTGATGTTGGTATAAATTTGGGGATTTTAGGTTCCTTTTACTAGTTTACATTACATAAGAATGTTTAAGTCTATAATGAAATTGAAGCCACCTGCATGTCTAACATCAAAAGGTCAATCATGCAACTCTCAAAAATGAAATATTAAGAGCGATATAATAAAACGAATTGTCAAGAAATAACTATGAAAATTAATATGCCATGAAAGGTAAATTTTGTGACCTCAACTTATATACAATGAAATTTTCACTACATACAAAGTACCCAAATTAAAGCTTTTTCTATCATTAATCATGACTCTCATGTCACTCAATATAGTATATTGTGGTTCATTTCCATATGAGGAGTAAACACCACACTCAAGAAGTAAAACTTTGGGAAGTTATCATGTGTACAAAACTTGTAAATTTTTGCACCACAGTGCTCTTATAGATTGTGTTGTCAGGTTAAAGTATCATTCTATTTCAGTGTGCTTGATAAGGTTTCAATAACACTTATATTTTCAACCACTTATCATAATCATTTCTCAGTTATTAAAATTTTATTCTATTTCTATTTCTAATTCATCATAACAGTGCAGTTAATAAAACAATTAATCATGACAATGAACGATTTCTTACTAAAGTCCTACTTTAATTTTCCATCATCAACTTACATTATTTTTTTTTATCTATAATAAAGAAATGGGTATTATATCACAAAATATCAATGCAATTTCATGAATACAAGACTGTTATTCAAGACTGTTGATTCAGTTTCTCATGTTTAATGATACAAAATAACAATATTGTATGTAACACCTTATTGGAACTAGTCTCAGCTCTAGTAAGTAAGTATAGGACTACGATAGACAGCTACAAGTAAGGGAACGCTCCCTCCAATACACGTCAGTCTACGAGAATAATACAACAATGATGAATGAAGAATAATCGCAGTGAGGGTAGATGAATACTGACCTGTTACTTAATGCATAAAAAATAGAATTAGAATTAAGTATCAGTGGAGTGTTTTTGTATGAGACTACTAAGCACAATTACCGTTTTAATAAACACTTCATTTCTTTACGTATCCATGTACGTAATAAAATTAAATATTTTAAAATAACAAAATATTTTATCATAATGTAAAGAAAAAAAAACAAAGATACGGAATTGATGATCAATAATCCTTAATCATGAAATTAATTCCTGGTAAATAGCTATACATAAGAAATAAAAACAATAACAACAACAAAATAAATCGGAATGACAGAATTGTGTCAGTGCAGTAACTATGGCGATACAATCCAGTGATTGTTATATTTACTTCCATTTTAACTATTTACATTAGTGAGATTTACAATGATGGATATAAGTAGTAGGAAACTTACATTTCCTACAGTGTGGGGACATGTAGTTAATATCAGTTTTGGCTTAGTGAAAGGCATTATGAAAGTAAACAAAAAGTTGTTTTGATAAGTTATTTGTACATTTCTTCTCTGATATGTTATTTTATTGGGTTGTTATGTCTCCTGAGGTTTCATTATGCTTTGTACACACTATAAATATTTATTATTTATTTATTATCACGAGAATATCAATTGTGTGATTAGCAATAATTACACTCTTGCCACTGGCACTATTGTAAATGAAGCCAACTGACTCATAATAATTGCCACTGTAAAAATAAATATGTATATTATACTTGTTTGTTTAACCACAATCTAAAAGTTAACTTTCTTTCGTGTGAGAATGAGTTAAATTACTGTAGCAAATTGCAACATATTGCATATTGTTTTTGTGATTATATCCGCTAGCTTAGTGTGTATCATTGGAACATGAACAGGGTGTCAGGGATATAGGACCAATGAACTTTACTGGGTGTCTTGGCAGAGGTAGAAGGTGTCAGCAACGAGGAATAATTGAAAGTTAGGAATAAAGTTTCTATAATATCCTATAGAGCCCAGAAAAGCTCTCAAGTATTTCTTGGAAATCGGAAGAACAAAAATTTCACATGATGTTTACGAACAGCCTAAACACTATTGCCCACAAAATGACCAAGAAACTCTACATATAACTCTTAGTCCATACACATGTATCCCTCCTCAGCCTTAAACCAAACCTTTGTATAGCTTCAGTACTTTTAATATAAATCAAATGGTCACTCATGGAATCAGAAAAAAATTAAATTATAATCAATATAAACCACAGAAAAATTAACACGATTTAAAATAATATCTTATTACAACAGCCATGTCAACAATCAGGAATCTAAATAAACCAATCATATGTATGCATTATTTGTGTAGTGCAAAGTCTTGGCAACTATATAGAATATTATTATACAACGTGTTTGTTGACGTAGCACTGGTGGAAATTGTGCAACTAAACATACAGCACATATAATTGTTTGTTACTTTCGTGTGTTTGCTAACTGAAAATTGTTTTAGTTCATCCTATAATGTGTTTACACCAATTGGCAAATTTAATAGTAATTAAATTCTAACTAATTTTAGATTATTTCTTGTGCATTTCATGAAATACTTCTTGAGTGACAGCTCAGCATTAGTGAGTTTTCTAACATTCTCTACTAGTGTTTTTATGAATTGACAAAAAAATCATATACTATAATGTAAATAATTAACAACTCAATTAAAAAGGTAACGATGTTTACAGCCAGTATAACCTTTCACTACATGATGTAACCTTCTTTAATCATGTTTAGAACTCACCTTTATTATGCATTATAATTACAGTTTTTGTTAACCCTGACTCTACCTCAAAACATAAATGTTTGACAAGACAAGAAATCAGCTCTCTCTACCCAAATGATTTTCCTTGATTTTAAACAAAATTACTCCATAACCTACTGGAGATGTTGTGCATGTTTACAGTCTGGAAGTAACTACTTAACATTATCAGTCTATAATGACTCATGACTATAAAAACAATTTGTGGTTAATTTACTGGGCAGGAAACAACCTTGACTATAAACACTATCACTATGGAGTCACAGATTATAGATGACATCGATGCGAGTTTACTATAGCTTTGGTGTTTTTGTAATCCACACTGCCATTATGATAATAAAACAGCTTCAGACTGCTGTCAATATGTATCCTCAGATGAGTACTTGTTTATATGCAAAGCAAATCTCACGAGAACTTTACAAACATTTGAGGGATAAGTAACACCATCACTAACATGTCTGAATAAAGGTCTTGCTGATGGTGAGTGAGCTATACAGGGGTAACAAATTCAGACAATACTAGGGGTGGATGGTGCAAAATAGAGTATAATGTTTATGATTGTCTATAACTTTGTATTGAAATATACCTTATATAAATTTGATTAATTATAAAGGTTTTGTAACCACAGAACCAAAATACAGCTTGTCTTTGACATAGAAAAGAAGTACTGCATGTTGTTTGAGGCGAAATCACAATTAGTAAGTTTAATTTGTTTGGCCTGCTTAACTATTGACTCATGGTGTATTCTTCTGTAATTGTTTTTTTATACTCACAATTATGGGAATTATAATCACAATTTTTTTTACAATATCTTGTCCTTCCTTTTTTGACAATACAATTAAGTCTGAGAATAATAACTTTATCATAATAGAGTAATCACAACATGATTTTATTAAAGTCACTGGAGACTGTTGGACTCAATACTTGAAATTAATAGTTAAGTGAGAACATACTAGTTTATCGTATTTGCAACACATTTGACGGGAATTATAGATAAATTTCCCAATCAAGAGACTATTATTGGTATTACTATAAATTGTGTCTGTGCTGTTGCAATACTACTTTCAATTCTCTTGAGGACAAGTCAATTATAAGACATCACTGTGTATGTGATTGATACTTGCTCTGATTACTACATTCTTGTAGCTAATCATTGTGAGATTTTTTTTTGCATTATCACAGCAAATAGAAATCCTGAAAGAGACCCCTAAATTTATTCAAGAATCTAGAGTTCATTCATTTTTACTAATATCTTTTATCTAATATTACCCACCTATGGCTACTCTCAAAAGGTCAATATTCAAAACTCATAATATACTTTTCTATATTTTATATATTAATGCTTAAGTTATCCTACAACAAAGTTGCATACAATAAAAAATTGTAATGTTTGTTCCTGTACAATAAAGTTACTGCAATAACAACAAAAAAGTAATACAACACAAAAACAAAAACAAAGTAATTGTTATAAAATGTCTATCATGGTTCTAATACACACTTTCATAAAGTGGAGTAGGACTAGGTTGTGACACAGTGGAGCAATCTGATTTCTTCACAATGTCATATGACAGATTAGTCTCACAGGTGAAGTCAACGGTTGATGGAGTAGATATGACATTAACCACACCATATGATACATTGTTGTCATACTGATGTGAAATCTAACGAGAAATAAAAAAAAATATTACAAACAATTTATTATTTTTGTCCTCTCCATCATAATTTATAAATTTTGGTTAATAATTTTCTTAATTATATATATTTTGTCCAAAGTTAAATTTAATTAGTTGAACATCAGCTCTTAAAATGCACTAATTTTACAAGAATCTATTAAAGTGATTTCTAGCAACGAATAGTGTATTTTGATATAATTTCTCACAGCACTAAAAATTGGAATTTTAGCATTAAAAGTTAAACCTTAGCATTATTCAGCTATTCATCACTCACTATGTGTAAACCTAGCTAATATTATTATTCTTGCATGTACAGATTTTAATAATGTTTTCAACAAAAACATAGGCAATAATAATTTGTAGAGTGTCTTATAATTTTAATAAAATCTATTACACAAAATGCAATGATTGAATTTTATTGACACATGTAGTTAAAAATAATATTTTTCATACATACGTCTGTAGACTTTCTTTTCGTAGTTCCAGTTCTTCATACAAGTAAATTTTATTAAAAATATTGACATATAAATTTGTTGAATGCTTACATATCTCTTGTTTTACAACCAATGTTATCTATTGGAGTGTTCTCTCTCACACGCCCACACACATTGTGCATTAGCACACACATTTAGTACCAAACCACTATCCAAAACAGCCTCACACAAACTACTATAAGTCCAACCTGGAACCCCAACGAGAGACATCCCCAACCCCCTCCCACTCTTCCAGTTACATCCTCACCTTCGCACCATGTCCCAGAAGTCGGTCATCTCACTGCTATCAGTGGACGCTACCTGGAGATGGTTTCCCTCCGGTATGTTGCTGTCCTTCAGGAAGCTGGACATGGCATGCAATGGCGATGGTTGTGGGACAGGAGGGGGAACAACATTATTATTATTATTAATTACCATTGCCATATTATTGTATCTTACCATTTCTGATTAAAAGTATGAGAGTAACTGCAACCACCAGTATTATTACAATTAATAAAATAGGCACAAGTACTTTTACTGATACAGATGTAATTAATATGCTATTATTATTAATAATAATTGTTGCTGAAGTGAAAGTAGCTGTCCTGGCACCTACATAAACACAATAATATCATACATAAAATTACCTCATAATATTTTTGACAATCTGTTTCTGGTGAGCATAAAGAAATGGAGTGAACATACAATTGTTATATTGAAATCACATAACCTCCATTGATGACAGTGAGCTTGTAATATGTGTCTACATCAATACTCACTACCTCATAATTCTTTCCTATTATAGAACCAATGCTAGTACTATTAGTAGATGATAATTCATAGGAACTATCCACTTGTGAATATTACATAAGCTATCTGCAGCATAGAACATCAGGTTTAAATAATTTTCAAGACTATTAAAAGCAGGGTTTGGTAGTATATAAGGTCTAAAGTTATCCAGATGAGATCACAATAATTATAATTACTTATACAAATTAATAAAGTTGCAGCTTATAATATTGAAATAATTGGGACATAAAGAGTATAATTAAATCAACTTACATACAGAAATTTAGAGATTCACTGGATGATGTTCCTAAGCTATTGTTTGATACTATGGTCAAACTGTTAATCCTGTAAAGATTATTGTTGACACTGAATCTGCTTTGACAGATTGTGAAGTCAATGTTGGCAGATTATGTATTCTGACCTAGAATTAGAGCAACATACCACACATTGCAGCACAGTGTGCCCTCTTTACAACAAGTACACATGAATGAATGAATCAAGTTAAAAACATTTCAATACCTGTATTGTCAGGTTTAATGAGTAGGAGTTCCCAACTCTTATTAATGAATATTCAGTATCATTGTAGTAGGTATATAAGGTAGAGTCTTGATTACACATGAAGGTGGACTTTGTCCTACTATAGCTGTGATACACATGGTAAAGGGATCACATGACCTCACTCCTTCCAGTGTGAAGTTATAGGAGTCAGTATCAGTCACATACTCAGTGATGTCTTTCAATTGACTTAGAGTCAAGAATGTGAGAGTAATAGTGAAATGAACAGATACTGTAGGAATGATTCTATAATCCCATGATGCCATCAATGAATAGTCATTCAGAAGTATGTCCAGTTCACTGGGAGGATCTGGAATTCCTGTTAAAAAGGATAATATAACTTTGGAATTTAGCATTTATTTTCAGCAAAGATAATTTTGCTATCAGTATCTTTATATTGTTTACTGGTGCTGTACTATGAATGCTGTATATGTAATTTGTAAATTAAGCAAATAGGATTAATAGCAAGTGAAGATATAGCAAAGTAGTTAATAGACGTGCTGTGCAGGCAGAATTTCACACAACATAAAATATGGTTTCAGCAATTGGCTCAAACATAAGGCTTTTATCAAAATTAAGGTACATTTTAGTTTTTTTAGACGCTTTTTAATCAAAGTGAGAATAAACAAAACGTTAGAAAAAAGACAACAATATTTTACATGTGTTCATTTTTTACTGTTTTATTTAGTCAAGAGTCATTGTGTATTCTTTTACTTTGAATTATCTGAGGTCATTATTATCCCTTTGTACTTTATGTCAACATTAGCTATGTTGACTATTATAATTTTTAACATCTGTTGAGGGGTATCATGCAGTTAGATAATGTTAAGATGCAGTATACACCTTCAAGACAGAGAATCACTAAACACATGGCAAGTAAATGCGTGTTGTGATAATTTAGCTTAGTTATCATGAAGTGGAAGGAGAAGTAGCTCAGTGGTTCTATAGTAGGAAATTGTTACGATTTAGTGAGTGCTGACTGTATCACATAGACATCATAGGTCAGAGTGTGAACAAAATAAAGCAATTATATGTTCACTTTCTTTGTTTTATCTGTCAGAAGTTAAAATTTATTAGTTGTGTCTGAAAAACTTCTTAGATATTGCAATTCAGCAACAATTGCTATAATAACTTAATTATATCTAAAGTGTTAGTAATTATTATTATAAAATAATTGTAATAAATCTGGTGGCCGTTATTATTATTGAAATTTACAAGTCACATAGCTACAATAACTTCATATATCAATAATATTTCAATAACGACATTCAATTGCATGTAGCTATTACATGATGCAAGGCAATAGAAGCGAATTCTGATAATTCACTAGCAGTGTGGTTACATTTAAAAACATATAGAAAATATTATGCCACTAGCTACTGATTATAATGTTTTCAAAAATAATATAACAATAATTAAACAAATAATTTTAAAGTTAGTCAGCTTTAAATTAAAATATTTTAATGCAAAATTTAATGTCCCTTGAACTTGGTGTGACAATACTTATATTATATTAAACACTTACAAAAGCTAAATACCAAAATATGCAATTTTAGAGTATAGAGGAATAGTCATAGGGATTAGTTAACTTGTAAAAATATTGAAGGTGCATGATCCTGCAAAGAGAAGATAAAATTGTAACGTACCTAAACACAATGGCATGTAAACTAGCTTGCTTAACTGTATTGCAAGTATTGAGTTTTTACACTCTAATTTGAATTGTTTTTACCATTATTTATATGGTGTTTACTGTAAGTGTAAGAATACTTTAGTGTGCATTATATTTTTTACGGAATTTGTATACAAGGAAAATACTTTCAATATGATGTGAAGGCATTATTATGAATAAATAAAACATTGTGATGAGCTCATTATTTATGACACAATTGTGGCAAAATGATGTTAGAGTGGATTCTTCTTTGTTAGCTATTTATGTAATGTATTGTGAAAAAGCTTAGTGCTATACCTTCTAAGACCATGGCTGACACAAAATACTGTGTCAATGTATGGCAACAATGGTGTGCACACATTTCTACCGAGTACGGAGAAGAAGTTACACCCCTGAAAGAAATATCTACCCAAGAATTGTCCACCAAATTGTGCCTTATCGTCTTGAAGTAAGAAAACAAAACGGAGAGGAATTTCCTCCAAATTCACTTCAGCCTTTATCTATAGAAGAAGAGGAAATTTTATGGCAGAGAGGACTTTCAGGAAAGTCAAATCCCCAAGCTCTAGCTATTAGATACCATGGTTGTAATGAATGACCTATACTTTGCTTTGAGGAGTGGAAAAGAGCATAGGAAATTAAGATTCAGTCCTTGTCAAATTACCCTACACAAGAATGAAGGGGACCGACCTTATTTGGAATACATTGAGGATACCTCCAGGACTGGCGGTTTAAAAGACAGGAAAAGTTCAGCCTAAAATTGTGCAGCACTACAACAATCCAAGCAATTCAGATCGGTGTTTTGTTCAGCTTTTCCAGTTATACAATAGTTTATGTCCCACTGACAGGCTGAATAATGCGTTTTACTTGAAACCTCTGGCAAAGCCCACTCCTACACGCTGGTTCTCTTCCGTCGCGGTTGGACATTGCAAGCTCGCGCTCGTCTCTGCAGGGAAGCTAACATTACCGGTTTTCGCACGAACCATTCCTTGCGTGCTACAGCAGCCACTCGGTTATATAATGCTGGTGGACGAGCAGCAAGTCATGGAGGTAACTGGGCACCGCTGCTTAGATGGAGTTAGGGCATACAAGCACACATCGAAGAAACAGAAAGAAGCTGTTTCAGACATACTTAACCGTGTTCCAAGTCAAACAATATCTGCCTGCGGCTCCACCTATAATTCTTCAATTAATAGATGTATCAGATTCTTCAGCTCTAGTTACTGCATCAACTTCTGGTTACTCGTGTGGTGCTAATAGCATGAACACTTTGCAATCTTCCAGCACAACTTTCACTTCTCCTTTTACTTTTAACTTCCAATCATGCTCAGTTACTATGAATATTATCTCAAATAAATAGGAATATCATCATTAGCTGTTGTAACTTAATTAATCAGTTTTAGCTACTCATCACTTTATTTTAATATCAGTATATAAAAATAAAATTTTTTCTTTGTTAGCTATATCCCTAAAATTTTGAATATTATACAAATGTGTCAGAAATGTCAAGTAGCTATTCCAAACAATAGAGAAGGTGGAGTGAGCCAGGGTACTAAATGTCACAAGCTAGGGTTCTAAATGCCACAGGGGAGGATAATAAATGCCAACAGGAAGGACTCCGCCAATGATTTCGGCGAGTTTAAACAAAAACATTTTGGTGTTGTGCTATTAGAACAGTCTTACTCAACCATACAAATTAGGTATAGTAGTTATTGATCATGTCCCTAGTTGTGTTTACTTGAATATTGTTTGCTCTTTAAGAACATTCACTCTTTGTTGATTTGAAAAGTTAACCAAAAAATATTTTTCAGCTAGAGATTTAAAAAAAAAGACAATTACTCAACTATTCCATGACTGAGATATTACGCTTGGTATTTTTCTGATGAATAAGTCTGTCAACATAGAATGCTGCTTTGTGAACATTGCCCGTCACTGATTTATCAGGTTCATATTCTGGATGAAAATATCACTCGCTTTTACCCAGGGAAAAAGCTTTTACCATTGCCCTGGTTATTGGGAAGCCTCTTTCAGTCATATAGTTAGACAAGTTAATTAGTACGACAATCTTCCCCAGATTAAGAAATAAATTTCTTGAAAGATATACCTAGCTAGCAATACCAGTAAAAATGTTCACCTATTTTCTTAAGTAATTAGAGAGCTATGGCGGGTGGCATAAGTTCACAAAAACAAATTTTGTCTAACTTGATTATAATAATAGTTATTATTTGTGAGTTGAGGATATATTGAAATTTTAGAACATAGCTTATTCAAACTACACATAGCTAAACCTCCAATTCCGATAGCCTGATACTAAGAAGTGTCACTAACTAAAGTTTATCCAAAATTTAGAATACAAGTCATTCTGACTAGCTTCTATGAAATAGTGTTTCTGACAGTACTGACATCAAGTTCGTAAAATGCCTTCATATGGGAGCTCTCTTGCTACTTAACTTAAGGTGGCCAAATGTTCCTGGAAGTCAAGAACCCCCACAGGAATTATTCCATGTAATGAACTTTGTTCAAGGCCTAGCAATAATCTAAAATTTCTTACCTCACACTATCTATATATTTTATCCATGTAGCTATTATTAGCCACTTTAGAACAGCTATTAATGCCAAGTCTAATGAAAGGATTCATGCACTTAAGGGGGAGGAGCTACAGCTACAACTGCAAAGGAAGTAGGTGGGGGAAGTTAATTTAAAACTGACTGTGACCAAAAAAAATCGTCGCCCACTTATTGGGCCAGTTTTGTTCTAGCTATTTTTGATTTTAGCCTCCGTTGACTAAGAAGTACCAGCCAACCATCTACTGGAGAGATCAGTCTACAGCGATGCTGTTACCCTCAGTTTGGCAGAACACTATGTTTGTTCTACTTCTTCTGACGCTCTGGTTTAGTTTCGTGATCAAGGAGAGTGAAGCACAAGGTAATGGGTACTAACTATACTATTACCAAACAGTGTTGCCCTATTAGAACAGTGATATTCAAATTTATAGAGTAGGTATAGCAATTATTGAGTTGTGTTTACGTGCATACTGTCTTGCTATTCACCCTCTTTGTTAAAAAAGGTTATGAATAGTGATTTTTTAACATTGCCCACTACTGATTTCCAGGTTCATATTCTGAATGAAAAAAAATCACTTATTCCAGCGGCTTTGCTATTACCTAGCAGGCAAAAGCTTTCACCATTGCCCTGGTACATGGCAAACCTCTTTTATCCATAATAGCTAGAAGTTTATTATAAAGACAATCTTCCTCAGATTTTGTTGGGCAATTGTAGGTTCTGGTCTGTTATCGTGTCCTTTCCAGAAATCCACAAGTGACATTTTATTATGCCCCTGCCTCTGTCAAGCCAAAATTAAAAAAGTAGCACAATAAAAGGACTTAAAATGTCATTCTGAGTAAGTTTATATCTAATTCAATGATTAATTGTCAGTCAATCTCCAAAATCAGAGCTTAATGGACAAACAGACAGATAGGACGACTACTATTACTTTTCCAAGTGTGGGCGCTAAGGGTTAATATTTATTTATTTTTTACATATTATATATCTTATGGTCATCTAGATATTATATGAGTAACTGACAGTCTAACTATATACTTAGGAGCTATGACTGCTTGTAATAAAAGTATATGGCTTGAATATCCAAAACGATTACGTGTGTGAAGTGTAATATTTCTTAAATTTCGTAATAACCTATTTTGATAATAGACATTATTGCAGTTATCATCTCAGCCAAAATAATAATAATAGTAGAGAATTTTCTTCGTTCTAACGGCCAATATAATATTATGCTTAATTGAAATATGATCTGATATCTCGATTTTTTGCCGCAGTCCTCTTCAGGTGTCAACCTCATTGACCTAGGATGAGGACTTCGGCAAGCTGTTGAAATGTCGGATTAAGATTTAATTGAATTATATTGGTTGTTAGAACTAGGAAAAAAATTACTATTAATACACATTATAACAAAATGCTATTAAATTTCCCTTCCTTCCAACTATATAAATGTCATGGCAACAAAAACATATCATTTTATTACAGCTACTTAAACTTCAAGATTATAATACATGCACTCAGAACTCTCTCTAACTCAGGATTCACATTGGATACTTTCAGTATCAGAACCCGTATCAACACTTACCTTGACATTATAAGAAATTAAACAGGAAAACAATTTTTAACTAACAGTAGACATTTTATGTATTTAAAGACTGTCTTAAAACTAATCTATGTTATTTATTGATTGTTCTGTGTCAATTCCACCCTTTAATTTGCTATTATTTTTTATAATATTTAAATATTTTAAATTTAGATTAAATATAGAGTCTAACCACTATACAGAGTAAATTCTTAATGAAAATATTGTGGCCCGATCTTGCATGCTAAGAATAACAAATTGCTATTAAGGCTAGTGAAGTTTTCTTATCATACTGCATGCAAACTCATACAAGTGCATGTCAACAAGCTAAGTGCACCTGTGGAGAAGTTGATTGTTTTTCCTAGTGTAAAGTTTTATAATGAATATTAATATTTATTAGGTATCAATGATTAATAAATTTCTATTTTTCTATGCACATGTGTTACTTTATTGGCTACAAAAAACTGTCTTGATTCACGTGATGTCAGTTTGCCTACTAAATTTCACAAGTACTTCCCAGAAGTACTAATAATATGTTCTGGAAGTACTTAGGAAATGTACTTCTTAATATGAAAGTACTTCTGAGAAGTACTAATTTCGAAAGTACTTCTGGGAAGTACTACCAAAGAGTATGTATGGTACATGCATAAATATTTTTGATACTGTTATTGCTGAGTGACACCGGAATAGTACTCCACCGGATTCTTTCCCGCGGAACAGGATTCTAGTTCCTGGCTTAATGAAAACCAACAATAATCGAAGGCAAAAGGGCTCAGAGATTCGGAATGATGCGGTGACGTGAGACACTGTCCAATGAAGCAATTCCAATTAACTACTAAGTTTCAAGAAGTAGTAGGGAACAGTCAAACTAGTATGCCACTGCTACTTGTCCAAATATTTTTTCTTCATTATGTTCAGTAATTATTGTCAAGGTGAGCCAAGTATTTGGTTTTGGTCAGGGTAGTCAGGTAACCAGCAGAATAAACGTTAACTAGCTATTGCCGTCCGAATTGTTGCTGATAAGCAGCCTAATGAGGGAGAAAACACTGCTTGTCAGTCCTTGTTTTACTGAAGTTTACTGTAAATTTACTGCATAGTTTACCGCGTGGTAAACTCTAATTCTGGAACAAACTACAAACCATACATGTACAACTTCCTATGTTTACTCATGTTTTACCAATCCAGTGTACTTTTTGTTCCAGAATAAGAGTTTACCATAGTTTCCTCTCAAGCACACTACAGATTTTCCAGCAGTACACTTAAGTAAATCATATGCCTGCAAGCAGTGAAACATCATCATAGTATTGAAACATTATATATACATTTGGCTAAAATGGGAGCAGGAAAATTATATCTAAACATATGCCACTAATGTGCCAGAGTCAAACCACAGGATATACTTTAAACTATTTCACCTCAAGCTTTTTAACAAGCAATCAATAAAGTGGCAAAAATAGATATTATTTACTTGCTATGTTCACTACTCAACTACTTGTGATGCCTAATACATGGAATACAAATACAACAATCGTGTCAACCATCAAACTATAAGATCCCTCAGTGAGAATTATTGATTAATTATGGTGTTCTCAATAGCACTGATGGCGAGATAGTTAGCTAGCCAAACAGAATTTTATGCAGTATAGAGATCATTAAGATACTTAGTGGCTTTAAGATTATAGACTGTTGTTGTTGGTTAGATTTCTTTCTTTTTGAAGTACGTATAGGATATACTGCTACATCAATTAGCTTGGTAATTCACTATGTTTACTGAAGCATAGTATAATAATGGCAAGCACACTAGGGGTGTACTCCTAAAAGAAATATATAGTTGAACCATAAATTTGCAGCTAAAAATGTTTTAATTACTATTGATGTAGTTATCATCAATCCGACTGGACCAACTTATGTTCCTATCAACACTTCACTAAATATTACGTGCCACTCTGAAGGAGGAAATATAGTTGGTTGGTCTATAGCAATAAATAATGGTAGTGCAACAAGTTTGAATCTTTTACAACAGGAAGTATCCACTATTTCTGGTATTACTGGAAGATATTTTTATGGAATTATGTCTACATTTGTTATATCAGTTAATATCTCAGAAAGTTCTATGCTAGAAATAACATGCATCGGTATTGATGGCGGATTCATACGTGTTGAGAGCACAACTCACATACTGTATTATGGTAAGTCCATATTTATGGGTATTAGACTATTTCATTGTTATATTTTGCTGGTATATGAGAAAATGTGAGTTAGACTACTTGGTTATGCATGTCTTGTTTAAATATACCATACATGTATATTATCATGACAGTGCTTCAATTGTCCGTCTTGTTTACATAACCACAATGCAACATAAACCACATTACTAGCCCAATCAGTTTGGTAGAATGATTTAGCTATTTTTGCCATTTATACTTCTGACCAGCAACGAGTACTATTTCCAGGTATGCCATTAGTTCTGGCACCCAATTTTGTTGCTTGATACTCTTCTAATGATGCTACACCCATCTCACTTCTCAAGTCAAAAAAAGTTGAATCTCAGAATGACAACAGTAGTTGTTGCTGTTCTTGCTCTCCTTGAGCCAGGCTAAAAAAACCCTATTAATAGTACAAGATAAAGAATAATGATAACTAAATTTTATTTTTTAATAGCAACATAAACTAGAAATCATATCCAGGTTTGGTCATTGATATAACAACTGTATGATTCCATTATTTAACTATTACAAATCTTAACGTCAAATTTACATTAAAAAATACAACACTAACGTCATAATAATATTAAAACCTGGTACGCCATAACCTGTATTAAACAATTAATGTATTTGCAGTTTTCATGAATATTTATAATAAATTATGTCAGGCATTCCAGCTCCACCAACTTTACCTAGCGTATTTATAGAAGACAATTTTCTGATGACATCATGGGATTATAGAATCATTCCTACAGTATCTGTTAATTTCACTATTACTCTCACATTCTTGAGTCCAAGTCAATTGAAAGACATCACTGAGTATGTGACTGATACTGACTCCTATAACTTGACACTGGAAGGAGTGAGGTCATGTGATCCCTTTACCATGTGTATCACAGCTACTAATATAGTAGGACAAAGTCTACCTTCATGTGTAAACAAGACTCTACCTTACATACCTTCTGCAAATGATGTTGAATATTCATAATTTAGAGTGGGTGACTCCTACTCATTAAATCTGACTATAGAGGTAGTTATATATAATATTAAACAATAGTAGCTAATTGTATTTTCTCTGTTAATATTTTAGATGTCTGATTGTCCACTAGATAGTAACAATTTGTTGTTTGCTTTGCTTCAAAGTCCAAATACCACTCTGCCCACATTGCAATCACAATTTATTGTATCTAACTTGGTGTCGACAGTTATAATTCCGGGATTAAGCCTAAAATCAGTTTACAATTTAACTGTTATATCTAACAACACTTTAGGAGTAGCATTTTCTGAATCTCAGCAATTTTGTGAGTTAATTAAAAGTTTGCTTGACCTCACATTTCATCCTGAATAATTATTCTGCATTAGGTACAAATGACATTGAAGGAGTTAATATTTGTTCTACAATGAGGACTGGAATATATAATGTATCATGTGACTATATCATAGGATGTAATTATAGTGGATGCTCCTATGAATTATCATCAACTAATAGTAATATCAATGGTTCTATAAGAGGAAAGAATTATGATTTAGTAAATATTGATGTAAATACACAATATAACCTCACTGTCACTGATATCAATGGAGATGATGTGATTTCAATAAAACGATTGTATGTTCACTTCATTTTTTTATGTCCATCAGTAACAGGTTAGGAAGACAAAAACATTTTTGTGGTAACTATTATTCATATGATCAATGTTTTTACGTAGGTGCCGAAACTACAACTTTCAGTTTAGCAACAATTGATAATAATAACATATTAATTACATCTGTAACAGTTGGAGTATTGGTGCCTGTTTTGATGATAATAGTAATAATATTGGTAGCTTTTGTCACCTTTGTACTTCTAATCAGAAATGGTAAGATACAGTGATATGGCTAGAATTATTACATGAATGATTGTGTTGTCAATAGATAAGTTTCCATGTAGATCAAGAAGAAAGTAAGTATCCAAAAAATTCACATGTCAATAATTTATTAAACTTTACTTGTATGAAGATCTGATGCAAGGAAAACAAAAGCTGCAGATGTACGTATGTAAAAAAAGATAAATATTTTAGAAACACGTGTCAATAAAATACAATTTTTGCATTTGATCTTATAGAGTTCTATAATATTGGTGGAATTCTAAAAGCAATGTTTATGTATATTATTGAGAAAACATGTTAAAATACATTACAGAAGGTGAGAAAATTATAATAAATAATTTTGTGATATGCTTTCACATTATATTTAGATTTCTCTTCAGTATGACAACAATGCATCATATGGTGTAGTTAATGTCGTATATACTCCACCAACTGATGACTTCACCTGTGAGACTAATATGTCATATGACGACATTGTGGAGAAGAAAGATCATTCCACTGTATCACAGTCTAGTCCAGTTCCACTTTATGAAAGCATACAATAGAACTAAGTTAGATCTTCATGACAATGATACACTTACATATTTTGTGTTAATATTATGTTTTTTTTTATGGTAAGTTTATAATACTTGGACAAAAATTACAATTTATTGTAATTACTATTGTTAGTTTAACCAATGAAAATGTGTTGCAGCTTAAACTAAGCTTTAGTATATACTATGATGTTGTTGAGATAATAACAAAGAGTGTGACTGCTTATTTAATGAACCAGCAATCCTTTAATTATTGTAGATCTTAAAAAAATACAATTTAAATTTTTGTATCGTACTTATCCCTACATGAATATTCTCCAGTGATCTGTTTTGGAGACTCATCATGCTATATAATAGAAAAATAACTTTCAATATAGCTAAACATGTATACTGTAATATTATACTTTTGTCACAAGTAACAACTAGCTACATATACGATGTGATGATGTTTTTGGTATGACCTACTTGGCTGAACTCATTACTAAGGGACAATGTAGATAGTAAACTATGTAAATAGTATTTTGCTATTGGTGTAAACTAATCATATGTGTGTAAGAAATGATACAGTAACAGGAAATACAGGAGGTAATACATGATCTTAATAATTAAATACCAGTATATATAGTGAATAGACATAAGACACAACCAGAACATAAAAAGTAGCTTTGATTATAGTATTTTTACAAAATGCTGTATTACATAAGCATAAGTATACTTCAGTGTCAATATAAATTATTAAGAGCGTAAAGTTGTACGTAACGAGATATTAACTGACCAAGCATTCTTTATTCAAGAAGAAAACTTTCAATATGATGTGAACAATGCATACAAAACTAATTACAGAAGGGAAATCTTACTTCTTGGCTTTCTTTATACAAACCAACTAAGATCGTAGAATTCAAATATCCTATGGACAAAATCTTAAAACAAGTTTGACTTATTGCTCTTGGATTTATCTGCAGTCATAGATTCCATCGTTAGTGGGTGTTGGATTTTAGGTTCACTTCACTAGTAAATATTACAGAAAAATATTTTTAAGTCTATAATGAAAATTGAAGCCCTGCTAGCCACTACATGTCTTATATCGGAAGGTTAATCATGGAACCCGTGAAAATGAAATAATAAGAGCTATGTAAGTAAATGAATTGACATAAAATAACTATGAAAACGAATTATTATTTATGTCGTGAAGGAAAAATTTTGTGACCTCAATGTATATTATAATTAAAATTTCACCTTAGAAATAGTACAATGTACTCATAGTAGAACTTTTATTTCTATTATTAATCCTGACTGCCATGTCACTCATAATAGTCTATGCTGTTTAGTTCGTTAACGTACGAGGAGTAAACACCACACTTTACTAAAGTAAATCTTTGAGAAGCTATCATGTTTACCAAACTTGTAAAATTTAGTATAACAGTGTACTAAAAGTTTGTGTTATCAAGTTAAAGTATCTAATTCTATTTCATTGTGTTCTATAAAGTTTCAAAAAACCTTATATTTTTAATCTCTTATCATTATCATTTCCTATTGTTCTATTTCTATCTGGAATTCTTCATATCCGTGAAGTTAATAAAATAATTAAATAATTACAATTAATGATTTCTTACTATAGACTGACTATTATTAACTATCATCAAGTTAACTTGGTTATACAACAGTAATTGTATATGTAAAACTAATTGCATGCAACAGATTGTGATAAGGCCAAATATTTCACAAACACAAATTTCAAGTAAGCTGGGCTAGCTACATTTACTGTTATACTATAGAGGGTAATGAGCTTGGAAATACAGCTTGAAGTAACACTGTGTGATAATGTGAGTGATTGTGTGCCTAAAAATAGCATTTGTAAAAAGGTCTTGCATGGAATTATATTATTATAATATTGTTATATAATATAATTCAGTCATTCTCGGCTGAAATTGTCTGTTAAAAAGAGAAAACTTTTCTATTGTTATAAATATAACTTGGTACAGAACTGAAATTGTTACCTGTTATTCAAGATTTAGTATGAATGTGCTGTTATCTTTTTTATTTTGCAGACAAAATGATATCAAAGTAACAATTGCACATTTTTTAACAGCTATATACTGAACACTACCCAAAAGAGTCAAGTGTCTAATAATTTTTTGTTAATATTTATACTGCATTAATCTTGACAGAATCATGTTTCCTAACAAAAGATATAATGATCTTTATTCAGTATTCTTGTTATGATAAACTTTATACTAAAAATTTAATAACATGTTTACATTTACATTTCTACATAATATACTGTATATTGTCTGACAATACACAACCCAATCTTTCCTGAATTGTTTGGACGCGCGCGGAAAAATCTAATTTTCTACCGCGGAATAGAGCATTGCCGTTTTATTTTTTTTAACTCGATACTGGCTGGGAAAACCCCATAGCAACCATATATCACTAAATAGACCAAGAGTTTGGGATTCCCCTCATTTTTTGATTGAGAAAATTGAATAATATTTAAGCCATCTACTAATACTTCAAAAAAAAAATTTTTTTTCCCCCAAAAAATCCTCTTTTCCCATCAATAAAAAAATAAAATAAAATAGAAATAATATTGTTTGATGCATTATATACCAATATTATATTAGTTCAACAATAAAATATGTTGTTTGTTGTGTGTGGTGCTGATTGTGATCATGTAGGAGACATCTATGAGTGTCCACAAGGAACGTATGCCATCGGACGTCGAGCTCCACTACAAAACAATTTCATATACACAAAAACACAAACAACAAAGATATTTGTAATACAAACAACAAATTATTCATGATCCTATATAATTGCAACTTTATGATGTATTGTATGCGGTTTCATACAGGATTTTTGTTTGGGGTGGGGCTCCGAGTGTACTTCGCCACACCCATTTTTTGGAACCTACACTACTTTGATGCACATCTTTGCATACGAGTCTATACTTCACACTGATGATCAGTGTTCGGTCCTATGCACTAAATGGCTCAGTTATGATAGGAACATAATGGGATACAATATCAGACTAAAAATAAATGCTTCCTAAATGTTCATTTCTATTCAACTCCCAAAATTCTAGGGGGGAACCCAGCGCTAGCCTCCCACTGTATGAACCCCTGGTATGTATACTCCACACTGTACATGAGAGAAACATGTATTGAGAAAGTGTAATTTGAAAATGAAAAGCAGTACAAGCACACACGTGGAATTCAACTTACCCGGCATGGATGGTGTCACAGACTGAACGATCCCTCCCATAGATCCGGAACCTCCATACAATACCAAAAAAAACAAGACAACAATGATATTTGTAACATAACAGCTGGCCTCGCTGAATTGCCCCCCCCCCGCCCGTCATTACTTTTCACTGACATTCTTGTACCATAACCCCCCCTCCCCGTCATTACTTTTCACTGACATTCTTGTACCATAACCCCCCCTCCCCCGTTTACTTTTCACTGACATTAACTTGTCACTGACTTTGTACCAAACCCCCCCCCCCTCTCCCCGTCATTACTTTTCACTGACATTCTCTGTACCATAACCCCCCCCCCCCCCCAGCCCTAGCTGGACACCCAAATATCAGTAAGTTGAAATGAAATTCAACTTACCCGGCATGGATGATGTCACAGACCGAAAAAGACCACTGAGTTCGTTCTCTCTCAGGTTGGATCCGGAAGTGCCACATACTGTTTGTCCACGGTTGCTCTCTCTCATTCCACAAATGCACACACACACATACACACACACACACACTAGAAAAAAGAAGATACAGGTGAATACAGATCATAAAAATAAATGTGTAATATAAATTGACTGGTGTACACACACACATACATGAAATTCAACTTACATGGGCATAATAGCCGAGGAAGAAATAAACGCAACTGCTGTGAGGTACTGTCGAAGCAGTCCTGGCTGAAAGCTATTTTAGATGCTTCTCCAATGCATTGGGCACCTGTGTATGCAATCTGAAGGTTCTAGCTATAAAGTAACTATTTTTTTAAATTCGGAGAAGTCAATCGGTCTTCACCCGCTTCAAAGCGGGATCCGGAACGAAAGGGTTTTAATATCGGGATAGTCAGTCTAGTTGACACATTGTAAACTATCATCCTGACATAATATGATAGTTTACAATGTGTCAACTAGACTGACTATCCCGATATTACATATTGGGCTGTGTAATAAAATTTTAACATAGTTTATCATATCAATGATACTGAATGAAGATCATTATATTATCATTTGTTAGGAAACTAAGGAAGCTTAAAATTGGATGATGTTGTTTATTTTTTGCGTCTTGCTGTATATATTTATGATAATGGCTAAGTATGTGACGTTTATTTAACAAACATACAGCAACCCCTTACCTATAGCATAGCTTGGAAAACTACAATTCAAACTTTTGTACATACGCATCCTTACATGAGTATTCTCCAGTGATCAGTTTTGGAAACTCATCAAGTTGTTTATACATTACAAAAAAATACTTTCTATATAGCTAAATTTGTACTGTAATATTATACTTATGTCAGAAGTTACAACTAGCTACCATATAAAATTTAGTTAAGTGTTGTTGTTGTGTGTAGACTATAAAAAAAACAACACTTAACTAAATTTTATATGGAAGCTAGTTGTAACTTCTGACATAAGTATAATATTACAGTACAAATTTAGCTATATAGGAAGTATTTTTAAAACAAACATATGCAGTTTGTTTGTTTTTACACAAACTAGCTTAGATAAACATGTTGGTAGAATTCAAACAACAATTGGACAAGATTTTAAAACATAAGTGACTCATTGGTCTTGGATAGTTCTGGGTTCATTAATCCCAGCATGTTAATATCATGGATATTAATGTGAATTTAGTGTTCCTTCACAAGAAATTAATAGTTTGTAATTATAGGTTGCCACAATGGTCCACAATTATTTTCATTTTTGTACAATTAAAAACACAACATTTTGTCAATGTTTATTTTTTAAATTCATAATAAAGTGACCAAATGCTTAAATGGTATCAGAATTGTATATAATGTTTTCATAGGCCTAAAATTAAGGGAGGTATTAGTTGCATGTGGCATAATCCTCAATTGAGCTCAAATGGAGATTACAACTTGTTGAGTGAATATTGTAACATTTGTGGTATTTCTTAATTGTAATACATTAATAGTGAATTCAACAGGAACATCAGTGGCAGGATTGAGTTTCTAAACATTTGTTGCTAAATAATATAACTTAATTATTGGATATAAATAGTAATACATGAACAATTGCAATATCTAATATAATTTCTTAATTTATAATATATTTAAAATTACTTCGTGTGTTGTAGTGACTAAGGTAGATAGATAGGAAGATAGAGACTGTTTATACTTCAATGGCTGACATATGCATTACAACACTTGTAACAATTTGCTTTTTAAGAATTTTTATTATTGGATTATGAGAAAAAAATTATTATTTCACGTTTCCTCAACAATGTAATAATTGTTTTAATGTGACATCCTGTGCATATTAAAAAATGTCAATTTTTTTTAAACATTTCTCAATGAACTAGTTAAATAAAAACTACGCTCATTGTGCATTATGAATTTGCAATAAAATGCATAATATATATACTTTTTAAACCACTTATTTAAAATATTCTCACTGTTTACAGCATTTGTTATATTTCTCAATTTCATCAGAAATTAGTTAATAAAATGAATCATCACACTAAATCCTAATACATTGTATAACAACTTTCATTTTCAATAAAAAACAATAAAGTATGTTGTATAACAATCGCATAATATATAATAATATATATAATACTTCTTACATGAGTCAGAGTGTGATATGGTGAAATATTTCATGAGTACGCTAATATATTATTATGAGCCAGAGGCGAGAGAAAATAATGCCTGAGAGTAAAGCATCATGCACATCACTCTGAAGAGTGTAATAAGAGGTAGGTTTTTTTCATGTTATATACCTTCACTAAAGTAGTTTTATGGTAACTCTTGGTGTAAAGTTGGCCTTAAAACTCTCTAGGGGCTAACTTTGAATGGCAGGAAACCCGCAGAACTCAAAGTAGCTGAGCTCAAGCTGTGGCTTCAAGAGCGCAGGAAGTCTACTAAGGGAAAAAAGGCCGATCTTGTGGAAAGGTAAGAAAGTGTATCCTGGAGCTGTAGCTATACCTTAACTAATATAGCTGCAAATCAATTATAATTAGTAGTTACATGCTATATTTTAGGTATGATTTTATATATGCTTTTATGCTAAATAGAGTGAATGCATATATCAAGGAGGTTTGGACCAGGAGTTGCCATGCAGTTCTTCATCTACAGTCGCCACAGAAAAACATTCATTTGTTCAAGATATCAATGGTACATTCAAGCTAAATTTTAATAATAGCAATATCGTGTCATACTTTATTAGTCGGTCAGTCACTGATGGATTACCTGCTGGCGATTTTAAAGCAATAAATAAATCAGCTGAATATCTGTTTCGGTGTGGACATATTCAATCTATTCAATATATTGTATCTAAGAATAATATATATATTAAAAGCCAGTGTCTACCTGAAATGAGAAAAGATCGAGTCTATAATGTTTGTATTGGCCTTGAAGCAGATTCTAGTGATATAATTTATGCAGCTTGTGGATGCCCAGCGAGTAAGGGTCCTAGAGGTAGCTGTAAGCATATAGCTGCTCTAACATATGGTCTTTCTGAATTTTGCAAGGTATTTGAGCACTCATTGTCCCAGACATGTACAGATGTTCTACAAAAATGGAATCAACCTAGAACTAAAAGAGTAAACCCAATTCCTGTAGATGAATTAGGTTGCAGAAGAAGAGAGTTAACAAAACCATCCAGAAAAACGAATGCAGTATATGATCCTAGGCCATTGTCATTAAGGCAGGAAAGTTCTGCTGCATTAGAGAAACTCCGATGTGATTTGATTAACTTGCCCCAAAATGTGCCTTAACTAATATCCTTATTCCAGCTGTTGACAAAATTAAATCAGATCACTGTTATACTACTTTGACAGTTGAAGATAAACCACCTGAAACATCAATGAATGATTCTCATACGGCAACATCTTTTACACCTTGTCCATACACAGAAGAAGAAAAACAAAAAAAAGGTGAAGAAATAATTGAAAAATTAACATTGACAGAGGCACAAAGAGAAGAATTGGAAAGGAAGACTAGGTATCAATCAAAAGATCCATTGTGGTTTGAAGTACGAAGAAACCGCATTACAGGGTCCAAGTGTGGTCGTATTTTGATACAAAAAAGCAGAGTGTTTCACTACTGCAGTTTTCTTTGTATCCAAAACCTTTAATATACTTACCAAAAGCAATTTATTGGGGAAAGACGCATGAATCAAAAGCTTGTGGAGAGTATACAAAGTATATGAATGCAAATGGACATACTGGCTTGAGCACAAGAAGAAGTGGTTTTGTTGTTCACTCAGATAAATGATGGCTTGGTGCATCTCCTGATGTTTGGGTGCATGATCCTTCTTGTGAATTTCCTGATGGCATTGCTGAATTTAAGTGCCTATACTCTAAAGCTGATGTAAGCCTTAGTGAAGCATGTGAAGATCCATCCTTTTATTGTGATTTTACTGATGGTAAATTGCGCTTGAAATGTAGTCATTCATACTATCATCAAGTTCAGCTACAGCTATATGTGTGTGGAAGCAAAGCTGCTTTTTGTGACTTCTGCATTTATACATTGAAGGGTGTTCTCATAGAACGTATATTTCCTGACAAGCAATGGCAGGAAATTGAAGCAGTTCAACTTGACTGTTATTTTATAGAACATATGTTACAAGAATTGATATATCCTACTAATAAACCAGCCTATTATTTGTGAACATAAGAGCTTCAACTCATTTCAAATATAGAATGTCATTAACTTTATTGTTAAGCATTGATTTTATTGTCATGATGAAATGTATTGTAAATCCAAACTTTTGGTAATAATAAGACATGAACACTGTGTACAGTACAAGTTTTATTGACATAGAGGTGGGTGAAAATTTGACAAACTACAACAAACAAAAAAAAGTCTGTCTGCAATATCAGTCAAGCTAGCAGGTAGTATTCTATCAAAAATATGAAATTTTTTTATCCTTTCCATTGCTCTCTCCACGTGTATACGAAGTGAAGCAATCCTTCTGGAACTGATAAGTTCATCTTCTTCAAACTGACTCTTTCCTCTTAAAAATGGTGGAATATTAAGTCGAACTCCTCTAATAATTAATTCTTCTTCAATGTCAAAGCCACGATCAGCCATTACAGAATCCCCTTTTTCTAGTAAATCAAGTAATCCACTTCGTTTTGTCAACTCTTTGTCTGATATTGATCCTGGAAAAAGTTTAGACACAAAAGTAATGTCACCACTTGGTGAAATGCCCACTAAAACTTTGAAAGTATTGTGATTTTTATAGTTTGAGAATGTCATTTGCTGAAGCTCAGGCAAACGAGGCTGTGTAATAAATATCTCAGTAGCATCAATGATCACTCTGGTTGTTGGATATTTCTCTTTAAACTGTTTAGGCATGTTAGCACGAACCAGGTCTCTAGGCGGCCACATAGGAATTTCTTTAAACTTCAAATAGAGAAAATTAATCCAGGTTGAAATGATTCTCGAGACAGTAGACTGTGAAATTTCAAAACGATAAGCTAAATCTTGCTCCATAAGCCCTAGGCGTAACCGAACTAAAACTAGAAAAAATTCATCTTTAGGAGTAAGAGTTCTTGACCTGCAACGCTTACTTGAGTCACCTTCAACCAACTGCTTATTAGAGTCATACACAAGAGAATTCACTGCTGGCCCAAGAAACTGATAACAAGCTAATAGGGTTGCATAATTAGGAAAACCAGTATAAAAACAAATTTTTGACTCATCACTTTTCATATTGGCTAAGCAAAACCTTCTTTTTTCAATCTTTGATTGTAGCAAACCAACTTCCTTTTTAAGAATTTCAAGATCAGCATTGTTGCTACACCCTGTACAACTGACCTCAGTTTGCACTTCAGTTTCTTTAGTTGCAGACTCTTCAACTAATGGTACATAAACTTTAGATAAGATGCGCTCTTTTGGAGGCTTTCTCGTTGGCTTAACTTCAGAAGATCGAGGTAGCAGAATCGAAGGAACCTCATCTGGTCTTTTTTGTCGCTTATTTGCGCCAACGAAGTGCCTGCTGCAAATCCTGGTGTGACTATTAACTGGCAAATTTTTTCTCCCGATGGCGTGAATCCATTGCTTCAACAAAACTTTTTTTTTCAGGGGCAGGCTAAAATAAGATAGATGCTTCTCCCGGTTGGAATTGCTTGAACAAGCAGGCACACAACAAAAATGAACCATCTTAAAAGTTCTCCAATTAACGAGCAACCCCCTCGACCGTTAATTAATTTAAGTGAAAAATAGTAATGAATAAGTGCTATTAATTTTTTTTTAGTTATTCAAGATTTAGCAAGACGATGTTGTCATTATTTGGGGAATATAAATTAAGAAATAATTATACATTTTCTTGTGGAGAGGTGAAGACTGTACGATACCGAAAGCACAAAAAATGGAAAATGGCTAAGAAAACTTGGAGTGATTTTTTATAAGTGATTATTGAGCACAATTACTGTTGTATATAAATTCATTAATTTAAGTATCTATGTAATACATCAAATAGCTACTGTTTTTTATAAACCTTTATTAAACTATAAGAAAACTATTAACTATAAGAGAGACCATAGCATCAGAAAAAAAATTCATATTTTCCTTTAAGTTACGCCATCCTTAATTGTAACAATGAAATTACATTTTTTTAGAATATTATTCTGTGCTGTGAATATTTATATTGCTTTTCTGCTTTCAGGTACAATAATACATTTATAATAATCTCTGTTTAATTCATGAAGTTTTTTTTTGTTCTACTGACTATATAAATTGTTGGAAGATTGTTCATGTACTTAAGCATTTACACATTGTGTCTTCAGCATGACATTTTATTATTAATAATCTATTCCTTCTTAATAATATGCATTATATTTACGTTGAGGTGGTCACAACTGCAAACGGAAGAAATATTACTCATATTCATAAGTAATAGTTAGAGCATACACGCTTAGGTACTGGTGGATTTAGTGCACTAAATCCACCAGTACCTAAGCGAATGCTCTAACTATTTTAGAACCCGTTTACCCAAAGCCGGTGTCGTAGGATTTGGTGACCCCACCCTACAGTGACCCCCCGTCACTGAATCCTTAGTTTTTGGTGACCGGGGTCACTCTATACTAGGACACCGTGACTTCCTGGGGTCACCTAATCCTAGATTTCAGTGACCCCCTCCAGGATATGGTGACACCCCCTCCTAGGACATAATCATAAGCTCTGTAGCTGTGGCTTATATCGCCTAATCCTTTTTTCTTTTTCTTTTCATTACATATTACTGTAGAGCAGTTCATCTCTTGTTTGACCTTAAAAAGTAATCTGTACAGTATACAGTAGGACTTAAGCTATCTGAATAATGTTAGTAGGGGGTGTTCAGAAAGCTGAAGTATTTGAATAATTGAGCATCATAGAAAATGGATTAGTCTGCATGGGCTATGGAATTTTAAGTGTTCTTATAGCTACATAACTGAAGTGTTGGGATAGTTGTTGTTGTTTTAATTCATGAGTGACTACATATGCAATTTATGAATTGATCAAAATAAATAAAACAAGAAAAAACAAGAAATTCAACATCTTCCCTAAAATAGTGAACTCATATACTATTATGCAGTGAAATAGTATCAATAGCTATGTACTTTTATCAATTATGTCTTGAAAAGAGCAAATCAGATGTTAGGCACATGATAATTTTAGTTAGCAAACAGCAAAGCTTGGTAAAGCTAACAAGATTGAAATTGAACAAAGACACACAGGTTGTATTGGTGATTATGCACACACTAACAAACCCACATACAAAATCCCATGTAAGAGCTGGTACTTAAAGGAAAAGAATTATATAATACTCCAATTGTAATGACCAAGATATCAGTGTTCAAAATACATTCATGTACTTAGTAGTGGCAAAATATTAGCCAGCAAAAAAAAATTTAGAAATGAATGAAATATAATAAAATGTTATGAATTGTTTCCATTTTCCATGCAATATTTACATATCCAATTCCCAGAAAAGTCATTATTAATTCCTTCAATACATCTTTTGTGATACCATTCTTCACAGTCAACACACTCCACCATGTCCCCATATGTTTCAGGCATCTTGCAGGAACAGTATATATCAAGGTGAAAGTATGGTAATTGGGTTGTCTTTCGATATCCTTTCTTGGATAGAGTAGGAAAGGCGAACAATTTTTTTTTCCAAAAACAATAATTCAAGTGAGAACGCATTTTCTTTTGATCGAATTCTATCTCTTCAATATTATTGCCTTGAAGTAAGTGAACAGCAAAAGCTATAGCAAACAAGCCGCAGTCACTTCCACCTGACTGTTGCTGAACTCGTAAAACGCGAACTGGAAGATATGTCTCTCGTCCATCATCAACTTGATTATCAATATATTTTCTATAGACTTGTGCTAGCTGGTGAGTAAGACAAGAAGAAAAGTCACTCGAGCATTTGCTGTCTGCAATAGTGACTTCTCCCCCAATAGTTGTTGATACCATCCAGTGATTAGCATTGATATGATGAATTAGAAGCGATTCACACCTACATTCAATCGGAGTAAATCGATCAACTTGTGAAAGAAGAGTAGGTTGGAAGCCAGCAATGTCAGGATAATCTCTTCGAAGTAGCTCTTGTGCAAAATGAATATGTTCATCATTTAGCCAATCTCCAGATTTCAGTGTTTGCCTCATTGCTGCTGTGTACCTTGAACCCTGCAAACACAATATCATACAAAAAAAATCAATCAATCAAAGCATAGCAAAGTCATAACAATATTTACATTATGAGCTATAAAAGTAAAGTAACCAAATTTATTGTTTCAACATGTACATGAACATAAATAATGATCAACTCTAAATTTCATCGGCTGCTGGCTTTTTTCTAAAAAAATATATACATAGCTAAAAAGCAAAACCTTCTTTATTAGTTCTACCAAAATTCTTTATAATTTGCCATATGTAATTTACCACAATTCTGGCAGATTTCTTTGTACATGACCTTTGACCCTTATAGACTTTCAACTCCTTCTGTATATGAAGTGATTCCTGGGAATTTACTTCCATCTTAATTTTTTCAGTTTTTTCCATCTTAATTTTTCCAGTTTTTTTAATCTCATCATCAAAGGAAACTTTGCAAAGTGGTTTGTTTTCTTCTTGTGGTAGAGCACCATTTACCTGACATACTGGATTGTAATCATTATCGCACATTCTTTTATTGGCTGGAGTTGAAGCTTCTTTGTACAATTTGAGTCTATCAACATTAATAAGGCTTGCCATAATGGAATTTGTTTTCAGGTTTCGTAGTTGAGCAAGTTTATCTTTTAAAGTGACTATTTCATACGGACCCATCCACTTTGGTATCAATTTGTCTCCCTTCCTACAGTCACGTCTCGAATTTCTTAAAAGAACACAAGATCCAATTTCACATTCCTAGGTTATAAAAAGCATAAAATTACTTCGCAATAAAGAACAACAAGCACATACCTTATCCAACTTTCTCTTCTTATCATAATCTTTCTTGTATCTTTCTTGGGCCAACTGAATATTACTTCCAGCTTTACTAAACATTTCATTTTGTACTTCCAACATTAGTTTCATTTTTTCTCCTAGCCCCTCAAACTCCTCTATTTCCTGATCTTGAACTATTGGATTTTTTACCTCTGGTCCCCTTTCCAATTCTACAGGTAATGTTGCTTTTCTAGTAATATAAACGGAGCATTGCATTGTCATTTACTAAGAGCATGCTCAAAGCTCAGTGTGACAAGTGAGCTAGCCCAGCTATTAAAAATTGTCAAATATTTATGGTACAGGATACAGGGTTTATTTCAGGGGGGCAAGGGGGCTTTCGCCCCCCCCCCCTTGGAGTAGGAGTGTATAGTTATGAAATCAAAATTGGAGAAATCACTAAATCAGTATTGATTTGTGAGAAAGACAAAACAGGTTAATTAATTATACTGATATTCTTCTATGTTTTCTGTTCCAAACAATTGCCCCCCCCCCCTTCAAGTCAAAGCCACGCAGTTCACTGCATGCTTTGGCAGCTTCTGCACTTGTCACTTGTTGGCTTCCATGAACCACCTTCCTTCTTCAAGCCCCATTATCGTGATGATGATGGTATGCTTGTACCAATGAAAGCTATATTATGGAAATTTGCTTCGATCTTACCCAAGAGTGTCTCACTCACTCACCAACTAAAAACCAATTCTTTACCTCTTAAACATCAATTCAAAGGGAGTGAAGCCAGTTGATTTGTGCTTTGAGGTGCGAATTGAAAACAAAATTGGGTCCAATAAAGTATCCCAGTTATTTTGATTCTCATTTACTACTTTCAATAGGCAACTTTGAATTGTATGGTTGAACTTTTCCACTAGGCCATTGCTCTGTGGGTGATATGGAGATGTCATTCGATGATCTGTTCCCAGCAGTGTTTGTAATTCGCCATTAAGCTTATTAATAAATTCTCTGCCCTGATCTGATATTATTGTCTTTGGACAGCCAAATCTGTTAAAATATAACTTTGATAAAACTATTTTGTTACAATTATGTATTATGTATAACCATACCTGCAAGTAGTTTTATAGATAAAACAGGCAACCCCTTGAGCACATTTGTTTGGTAAAGCTTGAGCTTCAGGCCATTTACTAAAATAATCAATCATTGTAATAATGTATTTATTGCCATCTTTAGTCAGTGGCAGGGGTCCGATAAGATCAATACCAACCTATAAATTAAACTATAACAGCATGTAATTTTTTACTTGACTCCATACCTGGTGCCAGATTTCTGATTCTATTGGAATTGGACGCAGCTTTGTAGGCGGCTTAGAAAACTTATCATTCACCTTCTGACATACATCACAGGTTTCTACAAACCTTTTAATGTCTCCTGTCATATCTGGTTTCCAATAAAACCTTGAGCAAATTTTGTGAATTGTCTTGTCCCGACCTAAATGGCCTCCTATTATTATACAGTATAACAGAATATTAACACGAATTTTACAACCAATCATTTCAAAATAGACTTCAAACCAAATTACCTGTATTGGATGAATGACATGCTTTCATTATTTTGTCTTTCTCTTCATTATTTTGAACAACAATTCTCCATTGATTACTGCTGCTGTCAGATTTCCTTGAGAGGCTCTTGAAATACAATAAACCACCTTCACATTTGTAATTATCCCTGATCTAAAGCAGATAAATTTAAGTTTTACTGAGTAACGAAGTGCTAAACAACAACAAAAAAATTATATTCATTATTATATATAATATATCAGTTTATAATATATAGAATTATTGCACTCATTGTTATTGAAAAAAAACTTGATATTTTCTATAGGCAGGGGCGGATTTAGGGGGGGCTCGACAGGTGTCGCTAGAGCCCCCCTTTTTCAGAAACAGCCGAGGAATTTCCGGCAGCTAAATTGAATGAAGACGAGCAAAATTACCAGCCCTCCAATTTTTTATATTTTTATTCCCGTCGTAATGATGCGCATGCGCCTGCTGTGCGGAGTCAGGAATTACTAATCTCGAATGTCTACACAGGAGAGAATAGAAGTAGCCTTGTAGCTACTGACTACTCAATATTCAGGGAAGTTTTGATGCTTTTTCAAAGCCTCCTAATAAGTTTAAAGTTAATATATGCTAGAATGAATAGTAACAAGCTTGCTTCATTTCAGTGAATTCCTATGTTTAAAAATATAGCTAGCTACAGTAGTTAAGCTATCAAACCATAGCAGAATGGTTGGCTGTTGACTTTGGGATAAATAGTAATATGGAATTGCTAGAAATAGCTATAGCCAGCAAAAGCTACAATTCAGTTGGTGTTTCACATATCTGTACTTATTTGTTATTTTATTTTTCATTATAGAATAGGAATACATAACATTGGAGTTACACATGCTTTGTATCCTTCCTCCCCCCCCTCCCCTCCACCACCACCATGCATTATATAAAGAGCCCCCCTTTTGAGAATCCTACATCCGCCCCTGTATAGGTATTGGCAGTTATTTAGTTGGTTGATGAATAGCAAAGCTGACTTAGGCTGGGACAGATATATCTTAAGAAAGAATGTTGCTACAGAATCTAAGTAGTACCTATGGCTAAACACAAAGCAAGAATTCGTACAAAATTAGCCCAAATTCAAAAGCCTAACCAATCTTGTTACTTACTAACCTTACAGCGGAAATTTCGTTTTTATCCTTTATCATGTCTGGCGGATAAGTACCACTTGTCAAGAAGCCATAAATGTATTCAAACTCGTTCTCCATACTTTTGAGTAGCACCATGTGCCCGGGGTCACGAGATCCTAACGGGGTCACCAATTCCTAATTCTGAGTGACCCCCAGGTCACCGTTTACTGGAATACGGTGACACCCGATCACCAAATTCTGGGGGTCACCAAATCCTCCGACACCGTTCCACCACTTCTCAGGTTAACTTGATTTGGGACAATATTGACTCATTCCTGGACTTTTTATCGCCAGAAATTATGGACCTTTTAAACGAGAAAACGTCTGATAGCGAACAAACCTTAGTTACTGGTCAAGTAGACCTTCATCAAGAGCAACTCACGGAACATTCTGTTCACGACTATAACTTGGAGCCTCCAAAAAGCGACAAAAAAGAACATTTGCTCCCAAGAAAAACGAGGATGGGGTTATGAAGGCCAATTAGTGCTATACCTTCTAAGACCATGGCTGACACAGAATACTGTGTCAATGTGTGGCAACAATGGTGTGCACACATTTCTACCGAGTACGGAGAAGAAGTTACACTCCTGAAAGAAATATCTACCCAAGAATTGTCCACCAAATTGTGCCTTTTCGTCTTCGAAGTAAGAAAACAAAACGGAGAGGAATTTCCTCCAAATTCACTTCTTTATCTTGTGGCTGGCATACAACGATCAGGATTGAAGGGAGACCGTTCATTGACTTTTTTAAGGACAGTCGTCTGTTTATCTCAAATAAATAGGAATATCATCATTAGCTGTTGTAACTTATTTAATCAGTTTTAGCTACTCATCACTTTATTTTAATATCAGTATTAAAAAAATAAAAATATTTCTTTGTTTTATCCCTAAAATTTTGAATATAAATGTGTCAGAAATGCCAAGTAGCTATTCCAAACAATACAGAATGTGGAGTGAGCTAGGGTACTAAATGTCACAAGCTAGGGTTCTAAATGCCACAGGGGAGGTTTCAAGAACCTACCGCGTAATTGAAATTTTTTGGAGCTAGAGACTAAATGGTGGTATCTTACAAGGAGTAATATATCTACATGTGTCCCCCACTTCCATCATCCCTGCATAAGGAGTTCAGGATATTATATATCATATTACTCACAATTCCTGTCTTCATCATTCACTCTAATAATATGTCGACAGTTTACAATTATTTCAATCAATGTATATAGTAAAACCTCCCAATAGTGACCAAATCGGGATGAGAATTTTGGACTTTTCTCGGGGTCGGTCCTTTATCACAAGTTTTTTTATGAACTTGTCATAAACTTCTCATTTTTGCTCGATTTATTAATATTTATGATAAATGGTGAAATTGAATTTATTTATAAATTGATTTGTCTTACTTGGTAATCGGAAAAATATTCTGATGAGACAGAATCTTGTAGGTATCATGTTTCCAAGAATTGTTTCTCTGAAGTCTCAATTGCTTTCTTGTGGCTACAGCAGTGTTGTTTAATCGTAATTTGGGATTGTAATAAATTACAATGATTACATGCTTCAAACTAATTATAATTGTAATTGTAGTTGGACTATAAGCCATCAGTCTAAAACGGTACATTCATTTCAGATACAGGAAGTGCTACATGGAGTACATTCCAATTTATGATTGTTTAGCCAAAAATTTTCTTATTTTTTGCAAGATGTAGTTTAAATTCTGAGCAATTTGAGGATTATGTTTACATTGTCTGGACAAAGAAGCTCTAATGATACAAGTCTGGTGTCTGGGGGGATTTTTCCTGAAGCCAGTGGCTTGATGTCTTTTAATGACTTTAGAATAATAGCTGTAGTAAATTTGGGCAGAATATTTTGCCCACACAGACTTCTATGATTTAATACCATTCTCGCAGCAAAATGAATACTCTACAACATACGCTAAAATAAAAGTTTATTATCATAGGGTCTTGCCATTACACTCTATGAAACCTGACACATTAGACTAAATTTTGATTGAAAATAAGTAAATCACTGCATGAATACTTGTGAGGATACATATCAGTGAATGTAAAAGAGTTATAGAGAGTAATGAAGATTCACAGAGGCATGTTAATTGTCTGCTCATTTGGTAAGGTGGAGGAAAATCTTAGTGTTGCCCCCCCCCCCCCCCCCTTAATCCCCTCGTCTTTCGTGCATAATTGGTCAGGTTTCATAGAGTGTAGTGGCAAAGCCCTATGATAGTAAATTTTTTAGTATGTTGTAGAGCATTCAATGTGCTACAGAATGGTATGAAGATCATAGAAGTCTATGTGGGTGAACAAAATCTTGCTCAAATTAGCCATTATTCTAAAGCCAGTTTAGAAGACCTCATGATATACTAAATTAATCAAGTCTAGTTCCTTTTAGTGTTGTGTATGCCAAAGCATTTTTTGATATAGCAGCATTACTCTGGTGGCATGCTTGTATATCCTGTGTGGTTGAATTTAGCTGTGTTCAATGGCAATCATAGTACCCTTATTCTTTCTCTATTTATAGCCCACCATTTTTGTCACTCCAGAGAGGTCAGTTGCTTCTGCTAGAGGTTGATAATGGAAGTTTTACTGTAGGTTTCTTTGAAGTCTCACACAACCTTAAAATATTTTAGTTCTACTACCCACTGCAGAAAGCCAGTGTAGCTATTAATCAGGAAGATATAAAATTGAGGACATTTGTAACAAGTTGAAGAGAAGCTGCTATATGGAAGCATTCAAAACTATATTACTTCATTAAAATTTCAAGTTTTGATTAGAAGGAGTTCATAACAGATATAAATTAAAATAACATGTTTATGACATAAGTCGATCTATATAAACTGCTATGGCAATAGCTAACACTAAATGGATTAAAACATTAATTACTGTACAATTTCATAAACATTATTTTTTGTATTTTCAGGAGTATTAGGAGAATGTAATTCACCATAGGCAACACAATCACTCATAGCCATGCCTTCACACTTGACACTTGAGTTCAGGTCTTCACACTTGACACTTGAGTCTAAATTTATTACTGAATTTTCCTTATTCATATGTTTGACCTCTTCATATTCTCTGCCAGTAGTGTTAGTCGATATTTTTTCAGTAGTATTAATTCTACAATAAAAAACAACACACAAAGAGTAGTTCAAGTTAAAGAGACTACTTCCATTGCTAAATAGTATATATTACAATTTTAGTGTTTGAGTCTATTTGTTACTTATCCATTTGCTATGAATAAGCATGTTATTATCTCTGAAATAATGATTCAGTCACTCTCGGCTGAAATAATTATTATAATGGCAAATTTTCTCGTTCTAACAGCAGTATTATTATGTTAATTAAAACTTAAATCGATATTCAAACATCTTACCAAAGTTCTCTTGAACCCCGAATCAGACTTCAGCATAAAGTCGAAGTGTCGGGTACATTTAATTAACATGATATTGGCTGTTCACATGAGAAAAATTTGCTATTATTATATCTCAAATAGCTACCAATAATACTATCAACCATATACCTTGATGTTTTCATTTTGTACACCATTACCACAGTAGCAGATATTATAGCAGTGATGAGAACGAGACAAACTAACACTGATGTAGCCACCACAACTATATTTGTGTACTCGGTCTTGACCACCTGCATTGCAGTTGTAGTTATTATACCTATTAAAGAATAAATTAGAGTTAAGTTGACAAAATTCAGAACACACTTAACTGCCTTAAGATTGTTTCAAATTGATTATCATAATAATAAATACAATAAATTATCATTAAAATCATATATGGAAATTCTATCAACATGGGTTTCTTATAAATGTCAGACTTAGTATTCATCATGATATTATAGAGGCCATTCATTTTAAAAATCATCAGATTTATATTTATAGACAAAGGTGAGTTACAGCTATGATTTCACACTAGTGAAATGGATGTTTCCACAGTGGTTTAGCCACAGGGAGACATAGTGATCCAGCATCCAAATTTTATACCAAATGGGGTCTAAGTCCCCCATTTTCAGACTAACTCTTATATTGGCCCATAACATCACACTTATTCAAAACCTGATCAAACACTTGCTATAGAACTTAACATAGACTTTAATAGTTAATATGGGCATTTTACAAACATCATGTAATTATATTGCACCAGTAACTAACTCAATTCACAATTGCAAGACCAACAAACATTTATAGCTTTTAGCACTTATTAGTCACGTGAAGGAAAATAATTCAATGGTTTAATTCTATTTTAAAACTATATCGTAGTTGATTTCACAAGAAAATATTTGTGGTATTAATTGAAAACTTGTTTATACTTAATCACATTGCATCAAAATTGAAGAAGTTAGTAGTGAAAGTTGTTATACTAACACCAGCAAAGAATTTAATCTATGAAATAAATGCAAACCTATAAATGAGTGTGAAAATGTAAAAAAAAACTGTTGTTGTGAGTTGATAGTTAAACGTGATTAATAATAGATAAGGTCAAAATATAATAAAAACCACACAATTCAACTTATCAGCACACTAAATTTTCTATCACTATAACACTGATCTAGTTTATTATTGTCAGAGTTACTTGTGTATTGTGAACACTAGAACTGACAAAATCAGTCGGTGTTGAAAGAGTGACAGCTGTGTATTAGAAAATAGAAGATTATTTAGAACAAGACTATAGGAAATTTTGTGCAACATTATCTATAGAACTTTACACTAAGTACTGCATGAGTATAATATGTCTTACACATCAATCATCTCAAAGTAATAACTATTATTATTACTATGGATCACAAAATTTTATGTAATGCTTACTATCATATCCCAAAGTTGTTATTATCGAGTCAGCAAAAGGACCTGATCCAATTACATTTGTGTATGCCACTTGAAATGTGTAAGATGTTGCTGGAGTTAAAGAGTTTGCAGTAAATGTTCTACTATCAATACTGACATTTTTTGTAGCTAATATTATGTGAGTAGATCCTGTCTCATAATATCTAACTGTATAATATCTGTCTGGTCCATTACGTGAGAGACAAGATTCTCTATTCCATGAGACTGTAAAACTGGTAGCGCTACGATCATTCAATGTTGGTTGAGGAGGAGTATCGCTTGGAACTAAAATAATATGTTTGCATAAAAATATATTAACAATATATAATATGTTTTTGTACTTACCAGCTGGTACTGTTGTAATAGTGTACCTAGCTGGTAGAGATGTACCCGCATTACTAGTAGCTGTTATAGTAAATTCATATTGTGTGTTTTCTTCCAGACCAGATATAATTATAATCTTTATGACAGTAGTTGTACTTCCTGAAGGAGCAGCTAAACATCCTCCAATTCTTCTATAACTGATAGTATACATATTAACAACATCTGTTGGTGGTGATGTCCATGTCAGAGTCACTAGTGTACTCTGAACTGAAGTACTCACAAAGTGAGTTGGTGTAGAAGGACTGACAGCTACGGAATAGAAATGTATTTATTATGAGATTATAGATAAATTTTGTGATCTTATAAATATACACACCATTAAGGCCTGCATGCACATCTTTTTTTCTTTATACATCAACCATTTCAAATTAATAATTACATTGTTTAGGATTACCAAATTTAGTGTAAACTTACTATCATATCCTAAAGTTGTTATAATTAAATTTACAAAAGGACCTGTTCCTATTGTATTTGTGTATGCCACTTGAAATGTGTAAGATGTAGCTGGAGTAAGAGAACTGGCAGTAAATGTTCTACTGTTTAAAGTTACATTTGTAGTTGTTAATATCTCAGTAGCTCCTGTTACAAAATATTTAACTGTGTAATGTCCACGAGGTCCATTACGCGAGAGACAAGATTCCCTATCCCAAGAGACTGTGAAACTAGTGTCACTATGGCCAGTCAATGTTGGTTGAGGTGGAGCTTCACTTGGAACTTAAGTACATAAAATTTTAGTTACATAATATATATTTTAATTTATATATTTTTCTCACCATCTGATATTGTTGTAACAGTGTACATAGCTGGATGAGATGTACCCGCATTATTAGTAGCTGTTATAGTAAATTCATACTGTACCATTTCTTCCAGACCAGATACAGTGATAGTTTTCATAGTGGTAGTTGAACTTCCTGAAGGAGCAGCTGAGCATCCTCCAATTCTTCTATAATTGATGATATACATACTAACAACATCTGTGGGAGGTGATGTCCATGTCAGAGTTACTTGTGTACTCTGAACTGAAGTACTCACAAAATCAGTTGGTGTAGAAGGAGCAATAGCTACGGAATAGAAATTTATTTGCAGATAAATTTTGTGCCCTTATAAAATACACACTATTGATGCCTACAAGCACATCATATTTCATTATACCTCAACAATTTCAAAGTAATAATTATATTATTTAGAATTACAAATTTACTTGGAACTTACTATCATATCCCATAGTTGTTATAATTAAATTTACAAAAGGACCTGTTCCTATTGTATTTGTGTATGCCACTTGAAATGTGTAAGATGTAGCTGGAGTTAGAGAACTGGCAGTAAATGTTCTACTGTTTAAAATTACATTTGTAGTTGTTAATATCTCAGTAGATTCTGTTACAAAATATTTAACTGTGTAATATCCACGAGGTCCATTACGTGAGAGGCAAAATTCCTTATCCCAAGAAACTGTGAAACTAGTGGCACTATGGCCAGTCAATGTTGGTTGAGGTGGTGATCCACTTGGAACTAAAATATGTTTACATAAAAATATTTTAACAAAATTTACTGTATTTTTTAACTTACTAGCTGATGCTGTTGTTACAGTGTACATAGCAGGTAGAGATGTACCCGCATTATTAGTAGCTGTTATAGTAAATTCATATTGTATGTTTTCTTCCAGACCAGATATAGTGATTGTTTTCATAGTGGTTGTTGTACTACCTGAAGGAGCAGCTGAACATCCACTGATTCTTCTATAACTGATAGTATACATATTAACAACATCAGTTGGAGGTGATGTCCATGTCAGAGTCACTAGTGTACTCTGAACCCTAGAACTGACAAAATCAGTAGGTGTAGATGGAGTGACAGCTATGGAACAAAAAGTAAAAATCTCTTTACAATGAGATTATATGCAAATTTTGTGCCCTTTATAGAAAAAATCACACTATTGAGTACTGCATGTGTAAAAAAAATTCTTTATTCACCAATAATCTCAAAGTAAACAAACATTATTTACGATTACCAAATTTAGTGTAAACTTACTATCATATCCCAAAAGGTTGTTACCAATAAATCAGCAAAAGGACCTGTTCCAATTGTATTTGTGTATGCCACTTGAAATGTGTAAGATGTAGCTATAGTTAGAGAACTAGTAGTACATGTTCTACTGCTTATATATAGACATTCATTGTAGCCAATATTTGAGTAGATACTGTCTCATATTATCTAACTGTATAATATCTGTCTGGTCCATTACATGGGAGACAAGATTCTCTATTCCATGAGAGTGTAAAACTAGTGGCTACAAACACTCAATGTTGGTTGAGGAGGAGCTTCACTTGCAACTAAATTATGTTTGTCTACATCTATGTTTAAGTCTTATTTTTTATACCATTTTATGTTTGTGATCAACATATTATTATCACCTACTTCCGGTGCACTTATGAACTAAGCATTACATTAAAACTCCCATTTAAATATGCACCGCCAATGCTCTCATCTTGCATATATTGAATAATTGTACAGTATGTAAATACATCAAGTAAATATTGAACGCTCATGACAATAGAACTTTTTAGATATTTAGGAATGGTTGAATGCATAAACTTATGAAGCATTTGATGTCCACATATCAGATGGATTCACTAAATACTTCTGATAATCAATCATGTAAAATGAATGCTGCTTTACCAATATCAAAAACTATTTCGTTTTGTCATCCTGACATTACATTTTACTTTGTGTTCACTTATGCTTATATTTTGACCATGTAAAATCCCTTACTTTGCCCAGAATAAAATAGTTTTGACTCTATGCAAAGTAAGACTTCATTTATTACTTACACCTAGTTGAGTATAATTGACTGCCAGTTGATATATTAAGATTGTTACCATCAAAAAGTCTGTCATCAGAACTAGCTCTAGTCACTCTTGTGGCTAAGCCATTTGACATTTCATACTCTTATAGCCTTGTATGGTCTGAATCTCTGTTGTTTAATGACCACAATTGAACTTACATTTGTGTGAAAGCAAATTTTGCAACACGTTACTTTAATTTTTTATTTATAGCCCACCATTGCAGAATGTACTATAATGCCTAAGATCTCTTAATTTGTTTCATACTAATGTAATATGATGCACTCCTAATGATATTGACATTTTTAACTCGATGTAAACGTTTTAAAAAAATTTAGCTACTCTCACAATCAATGTAGTATCTACAGGTACAGTTTATATATTTTAATAATACTATTAATATGGGGTTAAAAATATGCTATCAACGTACTTATGATATCTATGACTATAAATTTATTTAAGTAATGTTTATGCACATACATAAGATATTATGAAGCTATCACTAACCTCCATGAGCCACTATCAGTAAATTTGATAGAAACAGTATTGAGATCATCCTTTCTTGAATGCTCCTGCTATAAAAGAAACTCCACAGCCGTCCCTTTTATTATATGAGCACTCAAAGTGACAGGAAGTAAACTATTAAGTTATAATTTATATTTTGAGTAGTATATCTTAGACTAGAGGAGTAAATTAAGGGCATGAAAATGGGGGGAAGGTTAAAGATGTTCACATGAATAATTAATCGTATCCATGAATTCATCCCACTTGAAGTAAAACATGAATAGAATGCACTGTTACTACAAACACACTAACAATAGCCAATAGTGCATGCATACTCCCTTTAAATTGTCAAAAACTAATTATAAACTTGTATTAATATCTATTAAAAACAGAAATAGACATAGAGATAGTGTTTGTATTAGATAAACATCCTCGTATTATTTTAATTTTTTAGATGCATAAATTCAAATGATGAGTAGATTTTGTAAAATCAGTGAGTTTTTGAAAGTATGGTTCTACTTTATTTTTGGTAATACTGAACTTCCCTTTGAAAAATCAGGCCTACGCTCCCATCCAATTTCATCAGATATGAAGTCAGTCTAATAAAAAAAGTATTACAAAGTTTGACAAAAAACAAGCTTGAATCTAGCACAGTCTTTTTCTCCATAAATTAAGACATTGTCAAATAGGTAGATTAATTATGAAGAATATAATAATCCTACATAATAGCTAAAGTTTCATTTAAGTGCAACATTTAATGTATTATGCTAGTATTTTTTCTATTTTGCTAGAAATTTGATCATTGATGAATACACTGGTAATAAAATAATATCAACCAAAATATTTGACTTGAAATTTTATACTATGGCAAGTTGTAATGAAAGTATGCTCTGAACATTTCTTTGCAAAACTCTATCTACTTTAGAATATTTGAGCTCAAAAATTGCTCTTTTTTTCCACAATAAGCAAGAAAGTATTGTTAACGGCAACTTTCAATTTGCTAAGTAGTTTATGTTACTCTAAAAACATTGTTTATTGGTTTCAGTTAGCTTAAAATATATGCTTAACGAAAAGCAAACTTTGTAAGTTCTCATTATTCTTGGAAATCCTTGTAAACAAGATTTTTATATAAAATTACATAGATGCTACTATCTGTGTGTGTACCAAAAAGTTCTAATCCTGCTGGAGGAGTTCTATATATTGTTGTTTACAGCCATAAAACTAGCCTTAGCACAACATGCAAATCTCAGTGATTCCAACATGATAAAAATATACATGCGGCCAAGTACGCATTACAGTAAAAATGATGAAACTGAAGAAGTATCCCATATAAAGTTACTTCCGTGTCATTTAATATAAAGTTGTAAAAAACATAAAATTTGGACAATTAAACTCTGCACAAAACAATTTTTAATACTAAAAAACACTAAAAGGCAAAATATTTACGTCTGCAATCCATACACAGACTTACTGTATCAAGTGAACTAACTATTTCCAGGATTAAGTCTGTTAGCTACTAGAATAATAGATAAAGTCAGCTATAGCTCCCTTGCCCATTTTATGCTATAGGAGTAAATTACTAGCACCTTCAATCTGCTCATAAAATTGGTCTTGGTAACAGAAATAAGTGGATTTCACACATAATTCTACGAGATCACAAAATCATTTGGGAAATCCACCTATTTCTGCAAACCAAGACCAATTTTATGAGCAGATTGAAGGTGCTTCAATGGGTTCTCCTTCATCTCCAATTCTGGCAAAATATATTGATGGAGAATCTTGAAGATAATGCAATCACAGTACCATCCCCTTTAAACCATCTCTCTGGTGCAAGTAATTGATGATGGTTTTGCATTATGGCCTCATACACAACAACACCTCCTACATTTCAAGTCCCACCTGAATAAACAAAACATCTCAGTACAATTTACTACAGAGGAAGAAAATAATAACAAATTATCGTTTCTAGATGTTAAAATAGAGAGGGAGAATGGTCACTTCATCACATCAATCTACAGAAAGAAAATACACACTGATCGCTATCATAATTACAAATCGAATCACCACCACAGAATTTTGTCAGGAGTAGTCAAATGTTTGAGTTCTAGAGCAACATCAATTTGCAACTCTGTAATACTGGACAAAGAATTAGCTCATCTCAAAATAACCTGATAAATAATTCTTTTCTGCCCTAAATTCTTTTTTATTTCCAATGCCACAAAGTTTTCTATATTATGTTTCTTAAGAATATATCTATATTTCGTATTCATTGCTCGCCAAAATTGATGTAATTACTGACAATAAAACAACTAGTGACTATGGTTTAACTGATGCACAAATTTAGTCTTCAAGAGTTCTCACTTAAGGACCCTGACAGTAACAAAAAATACTCTTACATGTATTTCTGCACCAAGAAAGGTAGAATAAGAGTCTTACACTAGCAAGTTTTAGCCCAATAAAGTACTCCTACTTTGCACTTCATGTATCTTGCCCACATTTCCACCAAATTTCTGATTACATTCAGGTACCTATATTTCCAACAAAAAATTGCCTGCAATTTCAATCTATGTGCTTGGCTCAAAATGTTAAAGTGGTTAGGCTTAGTTCTTGCCCCCCACGCTTATTATTGCAGGAAAGGTATATTGATATAACTCATATTGTTTTTTCACGTCATTGCCAATAAAATTGCACAATTTATAATTACACCAAGATAATGTTAATAAATGTGACACAAAGTACATTCCAGTAAAAATAATTGGTGAAAAATTAGTAGCTATTGCTAGAGGTTTAAATTACCAAGTTCCCCATTGGTCCAAAATACACATCTTTATATCTTCATTCATCATTTTAATCCATGCTAATTATTATAAGTACAGTACAAGTTTCTACATGTTTTGGGACCTATGAACAATTAATCCATTACTCATAGTTATCCCTTCATATTACTTTTTTTAATTATGCTTTTCTCTCATTGTTTGCAACGCAATTCTCACGTGGTAAAGCATCGTCATTTTCATGACCTACTTGTTCAATTTTGCCTTTCATATAATTAAAGAGGAACACGTGGAACGTTTGTGTGTGTGATTGGGAGTGTGGGAAATATACTTGAATTAGAGAGACAGCTCAACCACAATTTCGCACTAAAAAAACCTTACTACTGATTGTTTCCAAATCTTTCATTATTTCCATGACTTTTAAATTTATAATTCCATTAACTCCATTCCTAGATGTTCAATTTTGTATGCAAAATAATTATTTGCGGTAGTATTAATCACCAAGTATAGCCAACAATGCACTGATGTTTGATGCACTAACTCTTGTGAATGCAGTAGCATAAGATTTTTTTATCCATTATTGTTATCTTTGGTTTAGTTATGTCAGAAATCCATCCTGACAGTACATACTCACATCGCCAAATGACTATAAACATGTACCAATAGTAATATAACTATTACTTACTTTTATACTTTTATATGAGTGCGCAATGATATAAAAGTATAATTTTATGTTACTTGGCAGATCAATTCAAACATAGACTGCTTGCTACTTTAGTTCATTCAATATTAAATACCTACTTTTCTTGGCCAACGTATTCATGAACACACATTCTACTGCTGCCGCTGGTACTGAAGATACTTTTCCAACTTGACCCATCCTTATTAGTCAATACGTACACACACTACCACCACTGTCTTAACTGATGATGCTTTACCAACCACGACTCTGCAATGAGTACACACATTGTCGCCATCATTTTTTTCACATAACCCGCCATGTTGTGACTGAAGGAGTTTTTACCAACTTGTTACTGATAACTCTTTACCAACCATCTCAGCTAATGAATTATTCATGAATACATATAACACTGTGGTTGTCATTAGCTACACAGACAAGTGTGCTATTAATATGTGACCATTTTGTACCTAGTAAATGCTTGCAATAGCAATCCTTGAGGTAGCTGATGGTATGCACTGAATAGAGTACATTTCACCTTGAATAGTATGCATCCAATAGTAAAAATGTCCACACTTAAGACAGTTGACACTGAATGATAACAAAATATATATTTACAGCAAATAATGAATGCATAGAAATGATAAATCATATTTTGATTAATATTCTAGTTGTATTCTGAAATCAACCAAGTAAGATAAATCAATTTTAGCAGCTGAACTTTATGTATCATTTTTATATTGCCTATGTTAATTGTTACAATTTGTGTGAATGTGTTTGGTTCTCTCATTTGATTTGTTAGTTTAAATAGTTCACTATCCTCTTTGTGATTGGTCAGTTTTACATTCTTTTTTCTTTTCTTTGTCATCCCATTAGCATTTCATATTTGGATTTATTAATTAAAATGATTTAAAACTTGAACTGGCAAAGGGAATTAGTTCAGCATTGTTGGTTGGACCTAGACAAGAAACAGAGGGTCAGACATCAAGCAAAAATGAAAAGTTTGACAAGTTAACATTTACAAAAAAAAAACTCTGAGAAAGGACCAACCTCTAAAAGACACAAGGTGAGAAAAAGTGAGGTAAGATAGCAAGGACATAGATAACATAAATTGTATTGATATCCACAAAAATGGCAGACCGTACCAATAGGTTGTATTAATAGAATACAGTAAAGCCTCCGAATAGTGACCACATCAGGGATGGCACTTTTGGTCTCCTCTCAGAGGAGACCAAAGGTTCTTTTAAAAATGTTCTTTTAAAAATGTTAACTTGTCATGAACTTTTCATTTTTTTGTGCTGATTTATTAATATTTGAGATAAACGGAATTGAACTGAAATACATTCATAAATTAATTTCTTCTTATCTGAATGGTGTCCTGATGAGACACCATATTGTAGGTATCCAAGTTAGTGAGAATAGCCACAATTTTCAGGACTACCAACTAAAGTCCAATGTGGAAGTCTGGCACAAGAGCGCGCGCAATCACAGCGTTACGTCTAAGGTGTGGTCTATACGTTATCAGCGCTCACTGCAGCAAAGGGTGCGGTCAGAAAGCTACGCGAGCTGAGTAGTACCACAATCCTTGGGGCGGGCCAGCAAACTGGAAGTGAGGGGCTGAACCGACAACTTTCTTGTAGTGTGTGCTGGGAGGGGGGAGGGGTTTTCGAGCCCCCGTGCCTCCTGTGTCTCCTACCAGTATATAAAGTATGAGATGCAGCTCTCTCCAGCAAAGCAAAAATGGACCTTAAGATATTACAGCTTGTGTCACTGTTTGTACTGTTAAACCAGTTAAATTCTAGTCGTCAGCAAGGTTATCCTAGCTACCTAGCTATATGACTTGTATGGTCTAAATCCAACTAATGTGTGGGGTAGATAACTGAAAGTAACTACTTTCTTCACATACATTCCTGTAATTCCTTGTTTTTTCTCATCTACTCATCAAGAAACCGTTGTTGTTGTTAACTCCTTTAATCATTGACCAATCATTGTCTGCATTTATGAAGTACTTGCAAAAATTCTGTGCATTTTGGGGGGTGAAAGATTTGCACACACATGAATACACTAATACTTATTATGTACAAATTTAGGGTAAATTATACGGTAGTTTCCACATATTATAAGACATTACAAATGATTGCAATTACTATGTAGATATCTGGCTCCAGATAAATCAAACTACCTATGCTAACAACAGCATTGTGAATGTTCTTGATATACAAGAACGTGATCATTCTTTGTTTTGCAAAACTACATATGAAAATTGTTGCCGATCACTTAAAAATGGAGATTGGATATACCCTAATGATGAAAACGCAGTTTCGTTATCCAGTAACGATTCACAACCATTTTATAGAACTAGACGTGCTCAAACTGTTCTCCTCCATCGAAACAAGAATCAGAATTATGTAAATGGGATTTTCGAATGTAAAATTGTTTATATAAATAATACCGCCAAGAGGATTTATGCTGGAATTTATTCAAATTCTACAGGTAAATAAAGTTAATTATACATAATACATCATGAATTAAATTTAATGGCAATTTACAACAGGTGTGCCTAAAGTATCATCCCTGACATATGACTCTGAATCTGGTTTATTAATTTGTGAGTCTACTAATGGACCAGCTACCACAGTTACATGGAATCGAAATGGAATAGAATATCAGCAGTCCCAACGAATAATCGATAAAATTGTTGCTACATATCATAATATTCTTTCAATTAATAGTACAGAAATTTCCCACCATGAGGGACTGTTTAGCTGCCATGTAAGGAACCAGAGGGGTGAAAGCCAATTGGAAGCAGCAGTTCATCGTAAGCTATTTATTTTTGTTCATGTAATAAACATGTAGTTATATGTAATTCAGGGTCATAACCCTCAGCGCGCATGCGCGAGAGGGTTATAGTAGTCATCCTGTCTGTTTGTCTCTTTGTCTGTTTGTCTGTCTGTCTGTCTGTCACGCTCTGATTTTGGAGATTACTGACAATTAACAGTTGATTTAGGTATGAGCTTACTCAGGACGAAGATTTAAGACCTTTTATTGTGCTACTTTTTTTAATTTCGGGCTATTCGTTGAGAAAAAGCGAATCTCTAACTCTGCGTAGGTACCAGCTTTTATGGGCAACGCCCCCTAGCGTCACGTCATAATTACGTGAGCAAATAATTTCTGCAGCCAGTGGTGTACTTAGTTTTATGCTTAGGCTCCTAAGCATTACTCCGGGGAAGTTAACGGAGTTGAAAGAAGTGAAGTTTCGCATTGAAAATGTATACAGGTGAGTGTTTCTGGCTAGTTTAGCTTCTTCTCTTATGAAGACAGTGTTTCCATGTACCATTTTCATTTGTTGAGCTATTTTGATACCTCATTAAAAATGGCTAACAGATTGCTTGTTCTTTTGGAAGGAGATTATATTGTAATAGCTAGGTAAGCACTGAGGGTTCGCACCTTTGGTGCTTCAGTTTAACATGACTCTTAATTATTTTATAAATGTTTCCATAATTAATTGGATATAGGCACAAATATTTATGGGAATCAAACATACTATTTGGTTGAGTCTTCAGCAGTGGTGACATGCTCCAGTAATTTCAGTGTTATATCTATGGAGTGGTCTTATGGTGGCAATATCATGTCTTTTACTGCCAATGCTTCATCATTGAATCTTGTATTAACAAAGTTAAGTACTGCAATGAATAATAGAACATATTTGTGTTCTTCTACCATTCTTATGCCCGAGTCTGAACTAGAAATAAATGTTACAGCATCATTTTATCTTGCCGGTAAGTCGAAATTATCTGTGGAATACAGTTTATGTGAATCTTATTTGTAGTTACTTCAATATGGATTACATCAGAGTCGGATAGTTTTATAGCTACTGCTGGTACTTCAATGGTACTGAGTTGCATGGCCAAGGTATCCTCAAATGAAAGTATTCCCACATTTAACTGGGATGGAGAATCTATTCCTTACAATGAAAATGGAATCGGAACAAATAATAATAAGGGTTTAATTTATTCAAGTTCTCTAGTAATATCTCAAGTTAGCGAACAAATGCTGGGTATATATACTGTACAATAGATGAAACCACATACACATCTATTCTGTTAATGGTAGCAAGTAAGTTAAAGTGCAATGTAATAGTGGGATTTAATAATTTGATTTTTTAACCTCATACTTTCAGCCCCTAACATTACTACTAAATTAGTTGAGTCCGGTGCTTCAGAATCCTTGAAAACTTTTTCTCTGAGCTGTATACTCAAACCAAGCAATCTTAATATTTCAAAAATAACATATAAATGGTTCGAGAATGGAGAAGAATTGTTGAACTCCACAGATGCTGCATTAATGTTCACTCCTCTAAAATATAATGAACATAATTACAATACATATTACTGTAATATTGAAGCAAAATCAGACTTACTACTTCAAGTGATCAATTTAAATAGCTCTCAATACACAATAAATGTGTCTAGTAAGTTTGTTCAATCCTATCCACAATGTATAATCACAATAAATTACTTCATCCTAGTTGTAGCTCCTTCAAAACCCAACTCTTTGATGACCTCTACTACACCTACTTCAATAATATTACGTTGGTCTCAGTCACAAGAGGATGAGGTGTTTCTCTATACTATTGAATACAAAAGTATTAGTAGATGTATTAAGATTGCAAACAATATAACAATACATGGTAATCAAACAAAAGCAGAAATTGGCGAATTAGAGGAAAATACTGAGTATGTAATTAGCATAGGTGTTATTAATCCAACTGGAGTGGCCTTTGAAAATGTCAATGCAACAACTGAACAATCTTGTGAGTTCAATAATTACAATTAAGTTGGACTTGAATATAATATATCCTTATAGTGCCCAGCTGCTGCACCCCTATCAAAGTTGAAAGTAAAAATTCCACCAGTATCGCAGTTAAATGGGAAGAAGATTGCACACTTCATAATGGCAAGAACATTACTTATTGTATTTTTTATCAACTACTTGGCTCAATTTTAGACTTTAATTGTAGTAGTAGTCCAACACAATTTTTAGGCAGACAATATACTGCCTTTAACTTAGTCCCAAATACTTCATATATATTTTATCTGGCTCTACAAAACATTATTGGACGTGGAAACTACACAACACTTATAGAGACTACTAACATACCCACAGGTAAAATGTTGTGGTAATTATAATCATAACTTTAGTTCCCAAATTATCAAATTAGTTTCGTGGGTTAAAGTGTCCGAACAGCCTCAGATCAAATCATTGGGTGATAACATTTCTCTGTTTTGTGAGGCCATTGTATCTGAAAATGATGAACCAGTATTCACTTGGATTGGACCAAATAAATCAACTTGTTCAAATACATTACTAGTTAAGGAAATAATGTTTACAAGCACGTGTGTTGTGAATAATCTGACGCAATTTCATGAAGGTGAATGGATTTGTAAAATTAATGTAGCCACACTTTCAACCAATAAGACAATTTTTGTCAATGTGACGGGTAAGAAAATCGTTTTTACTTCTTGTTCATATAATATTGATGAATACATGACTATTCAGTGCCTCCAGTACAAGTGACTATCAAAAGCAGAAGAATGCCAGTTGCTCTTCAGCCTTTCACTCTCACCTGCACTGTGGAAATACCACCAATATTAAAGGATCTCATGAATAAGTCTTATAAGTGGTACAGGAATGGCCAATTATTACACAATGAAACAAAATCTACATTAACATTTGAATCTGTGATGCTGATGGTGGATGACAAAGCATCATATACTTGTGCATTCATGGGAATGTCACTATTTTTAACAAATCCTTTGAACAAATCAAGCACTCCATACATTGTTAATATAACTAGTAAGTATGGTTGATATAATATATAACTCCCTATTATTTTATTATTTATCAAAACCAAATTATCAAAGAAAGGCAAAATTATCCAAGTAAAATTTCAATTTAATTATTGAATCTTCTAATGCTTTTGTTTTATAATGTAGTTCTGCCACCATCTGCACCTACTGATCTATCAGCAGAGTCTAGCTCCACTAGTTTGTTCATAGAGTGGAAACAGTCTCTTTCAGACGTAGTTAGTAATTACAGCATAATATATAACAGGACAGATGGATGTCGTAAAGCACCTAGTGGATCAGTAAATATTATGGCATTAATGAATGTGTCAAATGACCAAAGAACCTACACATTGACTGGACTTCAGGAAAATATATATTATCAAATTGTACTTGTGGCTAGAAATATAGTTGGAAAAAACAAATCCCAAGTTCTGACAATAAAAACGCTTTCAGATGGTATGTAATAACACAGCTGTGCAGAAGGAACACTCTTAATAAAAAAATTCAGCCTGATAAGCTATAATATTAATTATAAGTTAATGCTAAATGTAATTTATGAAATAGTTATCATGTGTTTTAAATTGTACTGTTTGCAGTCCCAAGTTGCTGTGTACCCATACCAAAAAAAGTTTCTGCTACCTCTAATTATATAACTATAGAATGGGATCAAGAAGAGTGCCTTGATCGCAATGGACAACCTATGCAATATATTCTTCATTACAAAGACCATATATCTGCTATATCTGGCAAGGAAGTTAATATACCTTATGACAAGATGAATAGAACATATACAGTGAATAACCTTTCTCAAAACACGGCATATGAGTTTAAATTAAAATTAAGAAATGAAAATGGGATTGGACCTTATGGAAACTCGTCAATTATTTATACAAAACTTGCTACCGGTAAGTATATAGCTAATACAAGCCATACTAACGATCAAATGAGATTATATATTTTAAGTCTCAAATACACTACCTTTCTTTATAGTTTATGCCAGATGAATACTTTTGTAAATAGCTAAGAGCAATATAGAACTATTATATCTAAATTTGTTTTACTTTTGTAACAATTTTCACAATCATATAATGTCTAAAATGGTATAGAAAATTCATAGTCAACATTATAATCTTAATTATCTTTTACAGGAGTCTACCTTCACAAAAATAAACCGATTAGAGATAATAGCATAATAAATCTTGCTGACGTTGGAATTAATCAAATGGCTCTGTACTGTACTACAAAGAACATCAATGAAACCACATGGATGTTTCCAAATAGTAGTGAAGTAATGATGAAAGAGAGTCGACAGTACTTTATTAATAAAACTAAAACATCTGTCATTCTTAATCGAAGAACTGCAATCCACAGTGGAGTATATGGAATATTTACCTGTTCCATTTCAGACAACAACCAATTTCACAATATTTATGTTGGAATTTATCCACCAAATGAAGGTATGAATGTAATACATTTCTTACAATTGAGTGTACTAATTAACATTATACCGACTCATTTGCATTTACCCATCATACCTGCTAAGTAATAATTTTAAGTTATATGTAAAGATTATTTTTCCAAAATTAACTTAATTAAACAATGAATAAAAAAAATTGCATTTTACAAGCCTCCAAGCCTTGTACCTGGTTCTTGGGTAGTAAAAGGTCTATAATTTAGCTCATAAAATGCATTATTAAAGAAATATATGAATTGCAGGAAAGCTTTCTAATATATCTTTAACTTATAATACAACATCGGGCATACTCACTTGCCAAACTAGCGGAGGTCCAGTAATGACAGTCCAATGGAATAGAAGGGGAAACTCATATCTACTCAGTCACACTGTTTCGGATACCGTGAATGCTATGTACAATAACATGCTTGAAATAGACAGTCAGTCTCTAGAAGATTATGTTGGCACATTTAATTGCACAGCTTCAAACAAAAGAGAAGCTGTTTCACAAATTATTATGCTACCTAATGGTAAGTACAAAAATTTGATATCAAAATGTTTTACGTATGTTATCTACTACTTTACTTTAAAGCTATTGAACTACAGAATTACAATTCGATCTACCAACTTGGTTCAGAAGTTAACATTACATGTTTCAGCTTTTTTCCTATTGCATTATTACGATGGCAATATAACAATGGTACAGAAATAATAAATACTTCTAAAGGTCATGGACTGCAACTGTACATTACAAGAATTTCAGGGATTTTAAATGGCACCTCATTCATTTGTCAAGCTTCAATAATGTTATCAAGTGGTGCAACTGTGTCAGACAAGAAAATGATCACCCTGGTTGTATCTGGTTAGAAAGAATGTAATAATATTTATTTTTTATATTAAATAACTAAAATATAGATGAAAGAAGTCCCAGACTGCCTAACAATGTTTCAGTTCAAGGAATTACATCCTGTCAAGCTACAATAGTGTGGTCATTGAGGAATACATTTAATCCTTCATTACGAGACTATTATAAAGTCCAATATGGAAATAATGCATCTAACCTAACTAGTTGCAGTCAACATATAGTTGGAACCATGACAGAATCTTATTCAGTAACATTATTGCAATTATTGCCAGCTACTATGTATTATTTCAGCATACAAAGTACCAATATGTTTGCTGATTTCTCAACTTTTGTACACAATTTTAAGACGAAGGATACTCGTAAGTTTTTACAGAATATAATACTTTATAGTTTGCAATGTGTAAATACATTCATTTAATGTTACTAACTTTTCTTTAGAATCTGATTATGTTCGAAATATTACTGTCATATCAATAAACCAAACTAGCATTGCATTTAGTTGGCTTCAACCTACATCACCAGGAGGTGATATTATTCATTACTTAATAATCATCAAAGATTTCAAAAATCACTTTACAATTTTACGAAATACTACTACAAGAAATGAATTTGTTCACTCACTGGGTATGTCTAATTGGCATAGTTTGTATGTATTAAAGTTACACTTACTGTGAATGCAGAGGCTGGAGTACCATATAATGTGAGTATTGCTGCAGTTAATGAGGCAGGAATTGGAAAGCATGTCTTTATGATAATTTTTTCACAAGAATTGGGTAGGTTATATTATTGACTAAATTATTTATTTTATTTAATGTAACAAATTTTTCTTACAAAATTGCCACTTTCATTAAAAATCATAATCAGTTGATGAAATTTATTGTTTGCTTACAGTTCCAAGTATATCACCTCAAGGTCTCATTGTTACACAAAAGTCACAAAAATTTGCAGAAGTGTCATGGATGAAACTTTCACTTCCAGAAGCAAGAGGATTCATCACGAATTATACTATTTCATATTATCCAGCTAATATAAAGAGAGAATTGATACCGCTCAAAATTGTAACAAAAATCGTAGACAAAGACACTAACAAAACAACTATAAGCCATATTGAAAGAAACACTTCATATGTATTTCAAGTATTTGCAAGCACATCAGCAGGAGACGGAGATTACAGTGAAACTACATTTTTACCAACCACATTTGAAAGTATGTTATTATGTACTGCTGTCTATTGCTTAATATCATCCTCTATCTCTTAGTCTCCCAAGAAGCATCACCTTCAGGAATAAGCACAGCAATTGTGGTTGGAGTGACTGCTTTGATATTTGTACTATTGCTATTGATTGCTATTGTAATAGCTGTGGCAACTAAAATAAAGCACTTCAAGTAAGTAACTAGATTGGCAAAAGAAAACATTTCACTGAGTATATCTACAGCAACTTATGAGTGAGAATGTGCAAGAGAGGGGAAATAACACATATTTTTATGAAAAATAAATTATTTTATATACTGGGTACTTTAGAAATCAAAACAAAAGCATTGTTTTGGTGAGTAGCTGTCGAGTGTTACTGGAATAGTTAAATAGTTACAATTATTACTCCTAGTCTAATGTTAAGCACAGCTTGCTGAACGATATAAATGTATGACTTACAAGGCATATTTTAATGCAAATATATTTCCATATACACCTACCCACACACTCATATAATATACTACATATGTTCTTTTCAAAGAGTAAATCAAGTAAAGTACAAGACGAGTCATATTTTAGTCAGCCACGAAGTCTCCATTCTAGCAGATGAAAACAACGACCAAGCAAAAGCAAAATCATTGGAGCTTTGCAATCAGATGGAGAGTCAAAAAAGTACAGATGATCAAATATATCAGAATACTGAATTTATGAGTAAGAATATATAATGTGTAATTTTCCATTATCTTTTCAAATTTCTAAATGTGGTCATTGTAAAATAGATAAAAATCAGTTGAAAGCAATAATGATGGAAGACTTTCGAACACGTGTGTGTCAAATGCATGCCAATCAAGATAGGTTGTTTAGATTGGAATATGAAGTAAGATTTTAGATATGCTTTAGGTGAAAAAATAATTATTATTTGTACTATGTACTCAGTCAATTGAAAAGGCATTGAAATTAGGCCATGTGGAAGCTTTGGCATCTGAAAATTATTGTAAAAATCGTTTCAAAAATATATATCCCTGTAAGTTAAACTATTAAATGTTATAACAGTAATATCAAAAGTTTCATTAGATTGTAGTTCTAAAAATGCATTCAATTTTAGCCAAATCTCTCCGAGGTGCATATAATTTTTGTATTTTTAGTTGATTTTAATAGAGTTATTCTTAAATCTTTACCTGGAGTGGATAGATCTGACTATATAAATGCAAGCTATATAGACGTGAGTTATTATTGGTGTGCAATAATGTGAATATTACATTAATTTTGGGATGCACTTTGTTCTCAGGGATATAAAAGGGATAAGGTGTATATCGCTTCACAAGGTAAGTAAAATAAATGCATTATTATATTTGTATGTATGTATGTATATATATATATATTATATATATATATATATATATATGTATGTTTAAAAAACACATTTCTATTAGGTCCTACAGAAAAACTGTTGAGGACTTTTGGAGAATGCTGTGGGAACAAAAAGTACCAACTGTTGTTATGCTTACTAAGTTATTTGAAGGAAAAGTAAGTTGTTATATGGGTAATGATTAGGTTCATTGTGATAATTGTTTTGTGCTTGTTTTTAGAAAAAGTGTGAACAATACTGGCCAGAAAACAGCAATTCAGTTTATGTACCTCATATTGGAAGTTCTTTTAAAATCGAACTAATTGCAGTTGTAACATATTCAGAGTATATTATCAGAAAAATGACTATCTGTAAGGTTAGGTTGATAAATGTATTAATGCAAGGCTCAATCCATCAAAGCTTCATAGCTTCTTCATAACAACACTATTTAGGCGTACATGCTGATGTAATTCTCTGTATATAGGTTTATCTTTCATATGCCATTTCAGACTTTGCTAGAAAAACTATCGCAAAGCTGTTGTGCACATGAACACTGACTATGACCCAGTCAATCGTATTTGTTAAGGATTTAGTTAAAAGTACATGTATGTAATGTCACTTGTTAGAGTATGTTAAATTTTATACCTATAATGATACTTCCAAATTCTCAACTTAGTTCCCTAGAATACTCTTGAAACTTTGCTAAAATTATGATTTAGTACTCTCAAATGATTGCAAACTGGCAAAAGAATAAACGCGATATAAGGCTATTATTTATATTGCCACATATTGACATATCTTGGTGTCCTGTATTGCTCTCACTTGTTTTGCAAAGAAAAGATTCTCAATTATATTTACCAAAAGTGCCAACATAATTTAGCAATCCCTACTTACTCATTAAACAAGTAAACAATATAATACAATGTTATATGCCGAAACTGAAAGCCCACATATTTGATAATTGCAGGAAAATGAAGCCCCTCAGCAAGTAACAATGTTCCACTATCTTGCCTGGCCTGATCATGGTGTACCTGTAAATGCCTTTTCAATGGTAAACTTCATCAAGAAAGTCCGAAAAACTCATCTCTACAAGAGCAAAGATTTAATTCTTGTCCACTGCAGTGCTGGTGTGGGTAGGACAGGTACATTTATTACACTGGACTACATGCTAGAGAGACTCAAGCATGAAGATACTATCAATATATATGAATTTGTCTCCCGGTTGCGGCAGCAAAGAGTTTCTATGGTTCAAACACTGGTTAGTTATAAAAATAAGAAAAAAGTAGTTTTAGTAATTCTATGGATGGTTTTAGTATATAAGCCCTGATCAGCATTCAAATAAACACTTCAATGCATTAAGCCATTTTGGTAAACAAGTTGACATCTGTCTTGCTTTTCAGCTAAAAAAAAAAAAGTAAAATAGACGACTGTGTTTGATCCTTTCACCATTTATTTATTTTCCAGGAAATTTAACCAAGCTAACCAACATTGCAATTCTTGTACTATCTCATCAACTCATTTGCAATCACACGTTTATAAAAAGAGGTTGACCTAATAAACCTAGGCTTCAGTTAGATGCCCAGGCTTTGCATCTAAATAAAAATAATATTATTCCTGATAACTAAAGTAATGTTTGTCTTAATCATTGCCTAGTTTACATTATATACTGACAATCTAAAATTACTTCCTGATTTCATCAAAATAGCAGACACATTTATGCTATGATTTTTTCAGTTTTTCATCTGAAATCACCAATGTTTATAGATACTTACATATACACTCTGTATATATATACTATACTGTACAATACCACTGTGCCATATCTAATTGTAGCATAATATGTCTGTAAATGTATTTATGACAGTTTCTTTACATGTAATATTTATGAGTCAAGTGTGATAAGGAGAGATAATTCAAGAGTAGGCTAATATATTGTCATGAGCCACTGGCAGAGTGAAAATAAAGCCTGAGAGTGAAATAGTTTGCTGTGTATCTTCTGATGAGTGTAATAAGTGGCTTATTCTATGCTAGATATCTTCAGTTTGTCCTAGGGCTGGTAAATCCAGCTTGAAAAGTTATAGTTCAATTGATTTTAGCTAACTAATATGGAACTATGTACTTACCTCAGCTTCTCCGAAATAATGGTGGCTTCCTTAGTATTAATGTTTAGCCAATCTGGCTACCTGCGGCACTTGACAACCAATGAGCGGCATTGAGCAGCCCCCCCAAAAAAGAAGTTTTGAAATTACATTTGGTAAAGGGTTTTCAATCCCTTTGTAACCAATCGCAGTAACTTTTTCAGACTTGAAAAACAAGCATTTCCAGGAATTATCTCACAATTTGGAGCCCAAGATTCAGAAGAAAGTGGGGCAAGCCTAAAAAAAGTTTTTTTACGAGAGAGAAAAAATGGCTCCCCGCGCACGTTTAAGGACCATGTCTTGTTTCACTCCACTCTCTTCTCCAATAAACAAATATCCCCGATTCTCAGTTTGACACCACTTTCTTAATAGTCCATTATAGTCTGGTGGCTTAGTGAAATTACCGTTTTTTGGCGGACAAAAGGATCAAATTTTGCATGAAATTTTCTTTCAACTTCATAAATATTATTAGCCTAGGAGCCCCACCCAAAATTTTTAATTAAGCCCACTAATTAAAAATGGCCGCCAGAGCATTTATTGTTATTTATGCTTTAAATATTCTGTTTTTAGAAGCAATATTATTATGCAAGAATTATTGTATAGCTAGTTAACATGTTAAATTTCAAGTTTAAAACATAGATTGATAATAATTGAATATTTATGGCTGCATTAGCAACTACACAGTGGTGAGCAGCATACATTAACTTTGGCACAATTATATCTACTGTAATCTCCGTTGCAGGCACACTTAAAAAAACTTCTGGTATGCTAAGCCAGACCAGTTCTCAACACCGTGCAGCAGCAATTTTTGACCAAATTCACTTGGATTTGAAATTATTTGGTGGGGTTGACTGCAAGAAGTCCATATTCCAGCCTGGTATTTACTTATGTTTAGGCTTTTACAGCTAAACAATTCCTCTCTGGCCCCATCACTGAACTCAAACTGATCTCATCCTATAGCACAACTGTTAATCTTTCTATCTTTTGATAGTGATTGGAGCTGCAAGGTACATAGCTAATGCTGCTTGCTTCCAGAAAGTTATATTTATAACTGAGGTCTAATTTCACCAGGGTTAGCACTATAAGAAACTGAAAAAGGCTGATTCCAGTTCCATAAAATGACTTTACTGCAGTTGTTGAGTTGGGGTTATGGTCAAAATTATCCAGAGCACCAACAGTGAATAATCTATCCGTAAGACAGGCCGGGGCCACAACTCCTTCTTTTTATTGTTCAGATACTGCTGCAGCTATCATACTTTCAATTTGTAAACTTTGTCATATGAAATACAAATTCACATGTGATAAGTTGTTCAATGTGTTTCTTGCTCCAAGCCATGTGGTGAACGTTTAGACCAATGTAAATGGGAAGAGGTGGCTCAAGATCAGAGGAATGCCTTGTTTCATGGTACAAGATTCAGAAGCTTTCTTATGTGCTAAAATGACTTGACCTACAGTTAGTCATGCCTGAGTTTCACATCGCCCTTGGTCTTTCAAATTAGTACCATTGAAAATTAAAGGAATATGATATATGAGGCTTGAGGCTTATTATATTTACTACTCTTGCTGGGTGGTCTCTCTTCGTTGTAGTCATCTACACTCTTGTATTTATGTTTCCTTGCTTGTTCTGTTTGGAACTATTAAACTTTAAATGATGAGATTTGTGCCAAGATGCACTTGACAACAAAATCTAATGCACTTGTACTGCCACTAAAAGAAACACATGCAGGAAGGGCATCAGGTCCGTCAGCTCAGCTATGTCGCCTAAAAATCCTTCTCCACATTTTTGCAACTACTTGTACATTGGTCATCATCATGTGTCATTAATCCTGCCGACAAATGACACATCGTTTCCAATCTAACTCCATGTAATACTCCACATAGCACAGTTGCATGGATAGCCCGACACCAAAGGATGGTTATGTAATGGCTTAGTTTTTACTACTTCACACTTTAATTGTGAGTGTTTTCCCTATAAGTGACAATTTTTCACACTTGTTATTACTTTGATTCACCAAACTCCAAACAGTTGTCCAATATTATTTTTGATTGGCAGCCATCTTGCTTTACGAACGCGTTTCATGAGGGCTCCTAGGCTAAAATTCTTTAGTAGGCCCTAAGGAACAACCATACAAAATTTTATGCTTTTGTCCAATGGAAACTGGTAAACTTGCATAATGACCCTAAGCCACCTGACTATTACCAGAGTGACCGTGCTTGTCGTCGAGTGATATGGCTAGATATCTCACTCTTAGGCTTTATTTTCAGCCTTTGACTCATGAAAATAAATTAGCCTGCTCATGAAATATTTCACCATATCACACTCTGACTCATGTAATAAGTACTATATTATATTTAATTATATATATAATATATATATAATTTTGTTGGCGAGCTAGCTGAGCTAGTGAGACAGTATTAGGGGTGGACAATGCAAAATCAGGTATATGTTATAAATGTGTGTATGGATGGTACTTATGCCCCTTAAACGTGCGAGCGGGGAATTTTTCTCCAAAAAACACGGCTTTTTAGGCTTGACTCCAGTTTATTCTGAAACAACAGCATTAAGCAAAGCCTTACTTTAAACTTAAGCTCCGAAGTGTGAGAAAATTCCTGCGAAAACGCTTGTTTTTCAAGACACAAAAAGTTGCTACAACCGTGTTACTATGGCATTGAAGACCCTTTTCCAGACTTAATTTCAAAACTTCGCCGTTTTAGGGGAGATACGAAGTGCCGATTGTTGGTTGTCAAGAGCCATTGGTAGTCAGAATGCCGTAATATTAACGCTAAGGAAGCTACTATTACTCTAGGGAAGCTGAGTTAAGTACGCAATTCCATATTTGTTAGCTAAATATACAAAAATAACTCTGGCCTTTATTTTTTGTAGCTAAGAGCTTGTTGTCAACAGTGACTGGTAAATTCAAATAGTCAGAATGGCTTAAATTTGATACTATGGAAGTTACTTTGTGTTCTAAAATTGATGGTCTTTTGTTTTTGTAGCTGAGAGCTGGTTGTCAAGAATTACTGGTAATTCAGACAGTCAAAATAACTTAAATTTGATACTACAGAGTTACCAATACTCAGGAAATTGAGGTAAGTAGCAATTCCACATTTGTTGGCTTAAATTACAAATAATAACACTGATTTCTTTTTTATCGTAGCTGACAGTTTGTTCAAGAGTTACAGGTAATTGAGATTATCATAATGGCTGGTGTTTGATACTACAGAAGTTACCATTAATTAGGTAAGAGAGTAATTTTGTATTTGTTTGCTGAAATAAAAGGTCATAACTGCTATTAGTGTTTGCATGAACTAAGCTAAAACATAGTAACAATATTGTAGTTTTATGTTACCTATCTAGGCAGGCTCGCTCGCCATCTGTGCTCGAGCACATCACTAGTATATTATATATATACATATAATATAGGTTCAATACATTTTCATCCACACAGCTCTTGATGAGCTGATCACATGTGGAGATACTGAGGTCAGTGCAGCAAATATGAGGATTGCTACTGGGAGACTGTCTAAAGTAATGCCTGATAACTGCAAGAGTGGGTATGAGGAACAATTTGAGGTGATTACAATGATTTATATAATAGTATGGTCAGTAATGATAATCGTGTGTATATTCATGGATAATTCATAAGCTGGGCCGGGTTAGGCAAGCATCGTCAATAGTGATGACGATGATATAGCTGAGTCGGGTTGGTAAAGCATCATCATTGACAATGATGACTGTTATGTTTGCATTCATGAATACATGGGTGAAAGAAATAGGGTAGACTGATGCATTCCTAAATTAGCACATCAAGCAGCGCCACTGTTTGGTGGGTACTTGGTAGTTCATATAAATATGATAACTGATCCTTAGTACCATATTGTTTTGTTTTCCACTAGTCATAAAAACAATATTTTATAAAGTACACAAACGTTTCAACCATTTTGCAATGGTCATCATCACTGTGATGTCCTGAGAAAATCTGTTGTTGAAAAGTTTGTGTATTATACAAAAAAAATAGTTTCTAGCTAGTGGAAAACAAAATAATGGAAACTAATTCTAGTTTACCTAGTCACAGAATATTCAAATTAGTAAAATATTATGGTAACTAATGTTATGATGTTTTAATCATAAAGGTGTTGCAAGATATTTCTCGCAATATTTCATGTGTGGACAACTCCGATGCTACCAATAACCAAAATATAAACAAAAATCGCTATGGAAATTGCCTTCCTTGTAAGAATTCACATTAGAGATTTGCTTATGATTGAATGTATTTACTTTATTATACTAAATACATACAATGCACAGTATACTGAGATAAACTTAATATATACTTTTTGTAATTACATTTAGTTGATCATACAAGAGTTCACCTGAAGTTTCCTAGCTCTCCTGGAATAGATTACATTAATGCAAGTTTTGTTGAGGTGAGCAAAATACTGAGCTTAAGTTTATTTTATTATGAAAAATCAGGGTTACAAGTTAACAATTATAGAAAGAATTATTGGTAAGCAAGAAATGTTCATGTAGCACAATTGTGGACATACATTATGTCGTTTTGTATTTGACCCTTGCATCTAGTCTTCTCTTAGTGTTTGACACAGTTACATACTCCACTAAACGAAATCCGTTGATTTAACAATGAAATTTAATAGTTTACCCTTTTCAATTAGTTGTCTCTGCATGATCTGAATGTTGATGAATGTACTTAGGTCTTACAAACTTAATCAAGTTTATTCTCCATATGAATTGGTGGCAACAATTTGTTTTGTTTTTTGTTGTTGTTGTTGTTGTTTTTGTTCAGATGCTCTGTTTGTCATAGCTTTACACTACGCAACAGTATTTTTCTTACTTAAAACTTGCCATCTGTACTGAAGCACCACAATGTACAAGATAAAGTCACTAGTACATAACATAAATTTCACATGTTAAAATTGTTTGTCCATATTTCTCAGTTGTGCTGAAATGCTCAGCTATTAATGTTCTCAATTGATTTTAAAACAACACTACTTCTTCAATTATTATGTAAATATATAATGTGCACAGGGATACAGAAAGCCTGGGGCATACATAGCAACTCAAGTTCCACTTAAGAGTACTATCAGTGACTTTTGGCAAATGGTATGGGAGCAAGAAGTGAGGTGCATTGTTATGCTGTGCAATGAAAAGGTAAGACAAATATCAATGCTGCATTGAGCAACTAGCATAATTTTCATAAAATTCATTTACATGAGTATAATAGTTAGCACTAATGGTGGTTATGTCATGTAAACTTGGCCTTCCATACATTCCTCATTACTCTTAAGTATCTGTAGAAATTTTTGGAAATACATGTACAGATTGAGCAAACTTCTCAGCCATACTGGCCCGCAGAAGAAAGTTCCAAGAATTATGGTAACTTTTCAGTAACCTTATTGGATCAGCAGCTGAATGATAAATTAATAATAAGAAAGATGAAAATACTTGAAGGTCAATCCAAAATGTCTATCACAACTTTATCACAGACTGTTACTCAGTTCCAGTATTTAGACTGGGCTGAAGAAAATGTACCTGACAATTCATATGTGGTTCTGGAGATTGCCAATTTAATTCAAAAAATTCAAATGAGCACTGGAAACAAGCCTATAGTGGTGATGTGCAAGTGAGTAGACAATTCCTTTACTTTTATCTTGCATGATAGAGAGAACACTTTGTTTCCAGCAATGGCTCCGGTCGTACTGGTGCTTTTATCTGCATTCATGCTCAGATGGACAAGATGAAATCAGAAGGAGTGGTGGATATTTTTCAGTTTCTGAAGTCTGCTCGATGTCATCGAGCTGGTCTTGTTTCCAATAAAGTAATGCAAAGCTAAATTGAGTATATAGAAATTTAATCGGTAAAGAATTTTATAGGTACTGGGAGATCTTATGGTAATATAGATTGTATTTTAATAGTATATTAAATACTGTGTTATAGCAATCCAGTCTAGCAAAAAACCATTCATTTAAAAATAAATGACTTCAATCAATAAAGGTCACTAGAGCCCTACCCTTTGTGATTATTTTTTTGAAAGAATGACTTTTAGTTGAATCACTAAATATTTTTACCATAGGCTGAGTGAAACTAAATAGGCCAGCATCCTAAATTCCCTTTCATATATTTTATTGAGAGATAATAATATCAAATTGCAGGAGCAGTACATCTTTTGCTATCAAGTTTTAGTGGACTACCTGGACGAATTTGATACTTACGCCAATTTCAAAGAAATTGTTTGAACACATTTATAATAAAAAAGAAACTTCAAAAACTTGTTATTAACAGTAATTTGTGTAGTTTGTGTATGTATTGTTAGCTACTGGTTAAATGAGAACCAACAAACAAGAGAAATAATTGTTTATTATATATAATAGTTGAAATAATTATAAAGGCAGTAAAAAGTGAAGCACAATACAGAGCGTTTTTATTACAGCTAGAATAAACTAGAAAATAATCACTACTTGTGCATGCAGTATTATTAGTCCAAGTTTTAATTTGAGTCCACTTCTAAAGTTAGTGTCGTGCATAATGTTCGCCACATAAGGGAAGTATTCATAGATACATAAAACGACAAAGCTAAATTTTGATAGTATTAAGTTTTAAGTTATCATTTCTATAGTAATTACATAAAACACCAAATCATTAAATCATTGAATAGCTATAGCATTGGGGTTGATTTGTAAGGAAGTTATATTAGGCAGTGGTTTAGAATAAACGTACAGTACATAGCTTACAGCAAGTTATTTATATAACATGGTATATGCACAATAGCTAGAAACCATTAAAAAAAATATTGTATACTATAAATATAATACAAAGCATTCTACCATGAGTTGGCTATATTTGCAAGTTGCTAAGTAGTTCGCCCTCCACTTTTGAACTTGCTCCAAATTGTCTGAAAAATCAGAGTTAAAGAATAATTCTGAAAAACATTACCACTAGTAATTCCAATAAATTTTTGCATGATATATTTTAAAGTACATTACAGTGCCAGGGGCTGCTCCAACATTTGTAAAGTGGTCAGGCCAGGAAGTCGGTGTGATTAGAGGTGTGACATACAAAACCACTGTAAACTGCATTAGCTAGCTTACGCCAAACACTCTTGTTTAGTGGCACCTTTCCAGTTGAAAAACCGTTACAACAGTATCTGTGGTGGTGCAATTATTACCAGCAAAAACAATAAATAGCTCTAAGCTGTGAAAACTTACAAAAGCTCCTAATTTGTAAGTAACTACTGTAAATAGTCTCTACTGTCTTTGTTTTCAGTCATAAGAAATAAAGCTTGTGGTGTTGAAGTGGCTCAATTGAAAGCTGTAATAAATTACTCTGTATGCTAAAGCTTCTCACAGAACAACTGTATAACTCTTTAGTTGATGTGGACTTTGGCCTGACACAGTATTGTAAGCTCAGTTGGAAAAATGGAGAAAGTCGTGCCAGAATACATTCTGCGGACATGCGGTAGAATGACTTCCTCCCACATAAAACTAACTAATTCATGCTACTCTAGACTTGTTCATGTAACCCTACCCTAATGCATTTTCATTCATTTACCATAATTTTATTCATGCAATTACATTCACGTAACCTGAACTTATTCAACCCATACCTATGCACACACGTTCATCCATGTTCTTTCCCACCTCACCTTTTGGCAGGTTTCATATATATTGGCCAGCCTCACTTTACTGTACAGATTTCATTTATAAGGATAGGAAGGGCTTGCCTCAACTTGTTCCGAACCTAAGTTGACACTTGGACTATGGAAGCTCCTTGACTGGAGTGCGGTGTATTCTGACAGTGACTTCTCTCGTGGCAGCTACCATAGAGGCTCACGACCTAGCTCATCATATCACACCTGGTGGCTAGTGGTGGTTGGAAGTTCCACAGTCTTATCTGCACAGCTTTGTCTTCGTGCATTGTTCATTTCACTGCTGCAACACTTCCAGATTCTAGCCCGAATTCACGTTATTGTTATTGATTGCTGAACTATTTTATTTCCTTCATTTTGTTAAATTTCTTTGTAATCATAATTATTTCATATTATTTGCTCGGCTATATCTTTCCATTGTACGTTCTAATTCATTGTGAGATAAGTTTTGTAAAAAAATTTTCCTTTTAGCTATTCGTGCTCACTGACACTGTTTTGGACTAAAAATTTTATATCAAACTTTTGTGTCATTTTCTTTCATTGTAGCTAATCATGTGTGACAAAGAGTGCATCATAATACAAGGAGCAAAAGTCAGAAGAAATCTTCTGCACTGGAGTTTGGCCAAAGATTTTAACATTAGCACTCTTTTGGCTATGAAATATGCCACTATCCCGTCATGGTTATACCCCATACGAGCTCCACTTTGGATGCTCTACACTTCATATACTTGATACACTTAGATCTTTCTGGACTGATTCCACTCCACATAACATAGCAGTGAGTGATTTTATGGTGTCTTTACAGCAAGATATTGAAACAACTTTACGTGGTCTCAAATCTAACTTGAAAGATCGTGTTGTACAGGAAAGACATAAATCTGATCATAATAAGTTGCGTTCATTCAAACCACAGGATCTTGTTCTGATGAAAATTCCTGGTCTTGGCCCTACACTGTCTAAGTTAACTACCGAATTTGTCCCAAAGATACACTAAATGCCAAGTCTAAGATTGTTCATGTCAATTTGCTCAAACCTTTTTTGAAAATTTTGAATGTCATCGTGTCCTGTGTATTGTTGATTCTGAATCAGATGATGCTGCTATCAGTCACTTAGCTAATAATCAGAAATGCACTTTGAAAGGTGATTTTTAAACTAACAAAATCCATAAAATATAACTTAAAGTGTGTGAGTGAAAACAAGTTGAGTAAGAATTTGCCTGCCTGGACTAGTAAAAAATGCTTCTGCCACTAGTCATGGTTCATTCAGAGCCTAATTCTTCTGACCTTTACAAGAGCGTCACTGACACCAACATCAGCACTAGACTCTGCTGTAGCTACTTATCCAATTAATGTACTCCAGCCAGGTTAGTGAATCACCTATATGGCCTACTGACCCGTGTGAAGTAGTGGACTTGTTGAGATTGAAGTTTATGCAGGCTGTACCTACACGAACCATTATCAGATATAACTTAGCATGGCATGTGACACAATTTTGGCTATCCCTGTACCAGTCAACAACAGTCTCATTAATGCCGCCCTCCTTTGGCACAGGAAGGTAATACAACATCACTGGTATTCATTTGTGCTACAAATGGCGCAGATTTGGCTGAACCCCGCAACAAGGTCAGTCTTAATAGACTCACCAATGCCAAATGGATGTACTTATAATAGCAGTTTGATACAGAAGAGTACAAGATCCTGTTTCGTGGTATGGGGTTTCTCCCTAACATGGGTAAGCAGGAATATCAATATTATGCCCACCATCTCCAGGACCACAATGCTCCCATTAATCTTTCTTGATATTGGAGCACTAACTGCCGCAGATAACAGATATTCCTTCTGTTTGCATTAAGTGGGGAGGTTATCTTTTAATATCACTTTTAGTTTAAATAATGGACTATATTGTCACCATTTAGCTATAAGCAGGACCATACTGGTTTAAAACATTTACGTCAGTCATATTAAAATTAAATGCAGCCGGTACATTAGTCATCTATAACTGTCCTTCTTCTGGATGGTGGTAGAAATGCTATAATGTGTACAGTAAAAAAAAAATTCCTCTCTCTGAGATAGTTAATATCATTCATTTATCTTACACTTTGACCTATTCAAGCAAGAGTATTTTCTTTAGTGAAGTTGCAGTTAATGTCACAGTCTTTTGCTCACTCCTCAAGGACTATCGATATTATGCCCACTAATATCAGGACCACAGTGCCATAAACCTGAGTGATAAGAGTTTTTGAATTGCAATACAAGTTGGTCTTCTTAGTCCATGGACAATAGTTACCATGGCAGGTTTGTTTCTGTTTTATGGGGGGGGGGGGGGGGGGGGGGAAAGGGACTTTTGATGGTGCGACCAGTATCGACACAGAAAATAGAATAAACAACAACATGATTTAAACTTTTGAAGATATCAGTCAAACGCCCCTTAATGGATTCCAAAAACAACTTATTCTACACAATATAGATGTTTCAACTATGATACTAAAAATAGCCTAATACTTTGTTAGTCCAATATCAGTACTTTCGAATTATCTATTGCCTACTGCAGTAGCTATCTGCCAAGCTCTGAAAAGGATGTAAGGCAGCAATAATCTGCTCAAAAATAATGGCAAAACAAAACAATGAGTAATTGTGTCATAACTAGCTTTATTTGTAGCTCTTTTGGTAATTTCCTGTGATTTTTAATAGTTCCTATGAACTAAACCAACCTTTACCTCTAATACATTCTCTTATAAGAATATCAAACACTAAATTGAACTACATTAGCTCTTTTGGTAATTTCCTGTGATTTTTAATAGTTCCTATGAACTAAACCAACCTTTACCTCTAATACATTCTCTTACAAGAAAATCAAACACTAAATCGAAATACATGTTGATGTTTTTGCTCTTTTTTTCTTCTGCTGGGGTCTGCATTGATTGTAATGAGCTCTTGGATTTGGTCTTTCTAGAACTATCAGGGTGAATATTGGCCCTAAGACTCTTTTCTAAAGGTTACATTTATTTATCAATATTGTTTGAATCACTGACATGAACATTTTCTTAAGGCACTTTATTGCAACAGCTAGCTAGCAACATAAAACATACTGACACCTGTCATGATAGAGGTTCATTACTATGAATTTTAAATTTTATTTAGTACACCAGCTCTAGCATAACACAATAAAGTTGTTAGAATGCTTTGGTTCATTATAACCTTCCTCAATATAGCACAGTTTAGTTGTTGGAATGTGACAGTTCGTGGATACAGACCAAAACGTTCTTATCACAGGTCTGAGGGGATTGAGGGGCATTCTTTTATACAGATTGTCGACATTGGGAGTAACTTCACTCTTTTAGTTCAATCATTCTATGGTTTAAAGCTTCATTACATGTGATTCTTAAACTGAATCAAACCACACCATAAAAGAAGCAACTTTTTTTTACTTTAAAATCAAGCATAAGCATCTGTTAATAGAATGAGGTTCTAAATGAGTTCATTACCTCCAGTGATTACAATGCATATTTTTTAGAATTTCTTCCAATAGTTCATTGAAAATGGCGTAATTGCTTTAATTTATGATTGTGCTGTCTTTTATATTTTATAAGTATTTAGCTGTGGCTAATATTTAATACTACATGAACCAAGTTGCTTCCCCGATCCCTATATCAACTGTCCTATGCTGCTAAGCTAATCTACTCACTAACTAAATGATGACAATATGGTATCAATTATGATAAAACAAGAAATATTATTTTTTCTTCATAGCATAGTACAAAGGATACACAAAAATGAAGGATAAAAATACAACAATGGCTAAGAAAGGAGAAAATATAACTGAGAGAAACTCCAGCCAAATATTGTTAATAAGGTATGCTATAAAGTAAACAGTATATCCCACAATAAATATGAACACAAAGCTATACAACAACAATGATGTGTTACTGTGTCTAAAGTTTATTTGGCTTTTTGGTATCGCATTTCTTGTCAGCCAATTAAGTCCGAAGATAATTACAATTAAGATAGCCCCGAAAACTAGAAAAAGAGAGAAAAAATAATACCAGTATTTGTACTTGCAAGTCACTGTGGCCTCCACAATGAATCTCTTGGAGTCCATCGTGCATGAAGACTCGTACTGAATGGGTCGTTCAATTGCTATCCACACTACACATACAAGCACAGGAAAGGCCCCAAGAATGGCGGATATGAGTATTAATGACCTGTTTGACAGCATATCTCCTGGCTTGAGATAGTGCTTGAAGATGCGATAAAGTCTCCAGTGATGCATGGCAAGCGCTGACAGTAGCAGAGTGATGGCACCACCAGCTAACACATAGTATATGATGCAAAAATACAGCCTCACAGTCCCGAGGTTGAAAGACTTGTTGACACTAGCAACCAACAGTGACGCTATCAGTTCATAGATAGATATAAAAGACAACTGTTGCACTTTGACTCCTATAGCTCTTATAGGCTTTGAATCCCAGTGTTTAATAATCAATACATGAGTCAGCACGGTGGCAGTTACGAGTAGTAATATAGCACTCAATGATATACCAAACCCAACAGCGCCCACAAATCTGAACACTTTCGTAAAATCACTTGAGATAAATCTGATTTTGTTCTTTTCAGTCAGGGAGTGATTTGAAAAATATAATGCAAGAACATGGTCGGACTGTCCAACCATACGCTGGACAATAGACAACGGAGGGACCTCATATGTGTGATTTTCAGTGACAATAAAGATTCCATTTCTGTAGTTGTTCTCGAATTGTTCTTGGGTAGTATTATAGCCAACTACAATAGCCTCCACGAGCACTTCAGCAATCTCACTCCTAGAACATTCTCCATCGTCTGCTTGAGATAAAATCTCTTTGAAGGTAGTTTTTACGATTATAAATTGGTACGGCTTTTGCCTGTAAAATCTCAGTTCACATAGAGCACGCCGTGCCAGTCTAGGATTCAGGAACAGGAATATGATTTGAATCGGATGTGATAAGAGCTGATTAACATGAATATGTCCATCAAAGTTAACTATAATACTAGACCCTAAGGTCCTATTACTGATACGTTCACAACTACCATCCATTTGATCTGTATCACTTTGCTTCCTTTCTGAATCTAATATTTCTGTGTTATTCTGGAATCGCATAAAGGAATGTGTCAAATCCATATCACTGTCTTCGTACAGAGCCAAAACATGAGACCACTGTGCAAGTCTTAGAAGGGCCACACTTGCATCTGCCAGAAGGTCAGAACTGGGAACAAGGCTTTCAAAAGTGCCCACAACCGATCCTGGAATATTTGAAGTAGATAATGGAGAAATGTGAAAGTGTTGTAAAGAAAGGTTACTTCTCATAGTGAACAGTGCCACAGAATATGTAAAGTCACTTCTAGAAGGTCCAACTATGGTTACTTGACATTTCTTTAAATGAATACCTAAATTTATCAAATAACTCCATGATACATAGATGTCTTCTTTATATGGTCCCCATATGTTTAAAAAATCTATATGGATGCTTTCAGTTCTTAATGAAAATATTGTCTTTGACGTACCATTGATTTTAGTCTGTGATAAACTCTTCTGAGAATCATTAACAATATCTGAAATTGTAAGATCCCTTAAAATTCCTTCAACCAAACTGGAAGTTTCTTCTTCTGTTGAAAACAGCACAAGAATATATGAATCACTGCAGGGAATGCTGGATGCTGTTGCCAGATATATCACTGCCAGGTAGAGCGTAGCTAGCATCTTGGAAAACCTTGTTGTTATGGTAGAGTCCACTTTCGCCTCCATACTCTGTTTACCTTCAACTACCTGGATTGTTTTCAAAATACAGAACTGAAAGATAAACTGACGGTAATTTCTTTGAAACTCAGTCATTACTGTGCTATACTGATTACTTAACACTAGATAGAGGTAGAATCCTTACTGTGGAGCCGTGTAGCATGATAAAGTGCATTGTGTGATAATGTATAAAATATCCTATACATAGCTACATAGATGAATTACAACGAACAAATACTTGATAAGGAGGCACCTCAAATTTGACCTTTGGTGACCTCTATGTACTAATTAAAGATCTAATGTTCTTTATCACATATGTTCATATATAGGGTGTCAAATGGAAGCATTTACCTTGTAGAGCAATACTCACATTTTGTATCTCAAGCCATTCACAAGTTATAATCTGTTGTGGGGAAAAAGTAGTTAAAAGTTGCTACGCTGCCGCAGGGAAAGGCCAAAATCAGAGAGTGTAGTAAGCCAAGGTAAGTGCCCTCAGGTATCAACTTAATTAGTGAGGTATCAACTTAATCCCCATGTTAATTGGCTATAACTACTGCTACAGCTTAAGAGAAGTAAGGGAAATTAACCTACAAAGATTTCACATGAAAAAGTACTCCCAATTTTGCATTCCCTAACTAGCAGTGATATTGTTTCCAGTATTACAAGACTGTGTGGGCTTCTTCAAATGTTTCTCCTATTGACAGATGTGATCTTGCACGCCATATGACATAAACGCAGATGTTTTGCAGATCATTTAGGAAGTTACAAACTTACAATCTTGATGTACAACAAGACTAACATGCTGAGTCTCGATGTTGACAACAACGTACAAAGAAATACTTGTTAAGGAGGAATAATGGGAAGCACATACTGTCAACTAAAGCAGCTTGTGAATAACTATTAAACTAGCCACATGCAAGGGAGATCATGAGTGGAAACAGTTGCTGCTAGCCTCTACTACAACCACCAACTACTTTGGGGCTGGATCAAGATTGTAGATAACATTGCCACTCACCTCCTAATCATAGGCCTAGCACATGGTGAGGCTGTCAGGCAATTGCCACACCCAGATTTTCATAAGAACCACACTCGCTATGGGATTTTGTACCCTCATAGTTGCCATCAAACATTAATGAGAATATCAGTCAAAATGAGGATAAATATGTTTACTTGCAATACCAACTTGCTTAAATAACTACAACTTAATCGATGCTAAAGTGTGTTCTGTATGGATATCTTCTTCAAGTGTAAGCAGAGTTGTAGGGGCTGCCAAAGTGCAAGAAGACTGCACTTAAATCCACTTCTTTGTGCACATGGGAAGGCAAATGTACTCAATATTAAGACTTGTTCATCATGACAAAGTTCTACATTCAGTCAGTCAAGTCACCAGTAATGTGTAATGGCCACTATTTCCGAATTGGTTTTAGTACTTTAGATGACAAAGTCGTAACTATTATTGACCTGTGCATTGATATCATATCAATTTTATCAGAACTTGTGAATGGCTGCTTGAGATATCTACAAACATGATGTAAATTTCTTATTGCTCTACAAAGCACATGCTTTCTTTTGATATTCCTAGAGGTGATCTCCAGCAGGTGCATGGAAAGTATGGGGGGAGAATGAATGTTGCATGTATGTACACTGAAATAAAGTGCACTAAAAGTATACATTAAATATTGGTTATCATTTATAGCTATATTATGTTAGATATCTTCACAATAGTATTTTAAGGTTCGTGACCCATGAGATAACTTACTATATCTCATAGTTGTTATCTCATGCTGTAGTAAACATGCTCATTAACATTGGACACAATAGTAGTTAATACTATCCAAATAGTAGAGGTGTTTGTATAGAATTAACCATTTCTTATTACCCTTGTCAGAGCATAATAATACCAAGATAACCCACTTGCATGCTTTATTTACACTTGCCTACTCATGCAAATAAATTATCCTGCTTTGGAAATATCTCACCATATCACACTCAATTGATGTAGTAATAAGCATTATATACATAAACTACAAATGAAAAAATACTGAATATTTCTTCATAAAAAAAAAATATATATATATTTATTGCAGCTTTGATATTTTTACTTGAATATTTCCGCATCACGCGAGCGTTCTGTATTCTCCCATATTGTACGGTTTATATTGTACGCTCCTTGTAGCGCGCGCGTAGCGAGTAAAATCAATGAAAATTGTATTGTAACCGGTTGAGAAAAATTTCACAGAAGCAATAAATCACTTATCACACTCGTCGTACAATATGGGAATGATATTTTACTCTCACGCCACATTTTCACTCGCCTTTGGCTCGTGAAAATATTTTGCGTGCTCGTAAAATATTTTCCCATATTGTACTCTGACTCGTGCTATAAGTATTATATATATATAATATATACATAATATAAAATTGTCAGAAATCTCGTACAAACATAGCTAGTCCTTGTGAATATGCAGTCACATTAAGTTATTAAGGTTTTTTTTCCATCTCGGGTAGCTAGCTATGTCGTGACAAATCTCAATAAAAAAAGATAGTTTAAAAGTTAGTATGTAATAGGAATAAATCAGCAAATGCAATATGCTAACCCACAAATATGCCTAACTAATGATAGCATTAGCAGAAATAAAAGTGTGCGGATGCTGTGATGTAGAGGGGAATTCCATTGGGGGAGGGGCAGTTGCCACCTCTTGCCCTTCCCCCTATGGAGATTTTCTATATGAACACATTGGATAAAGAAACTATTTCACCTAGAAATCAATTGCGATAATTTGTTAATTAGCACGTAGAGATTGCCATAGGTCAAATTGGGGGAACCTCCTTATCCAGTTTTGTTAGAAATGCAATTTCCTTCATGTGAACTAAATTTCATACTTTTATCACAAATGCAATATTATTCAGTCCTACCATTCACTATATAAAGGAACTACTGGTTGCTAGTGATCACAGTTTGTCAAAAGTAAATCAAACTATTATATTATATGGTTATACTTGCAATAACATTGAAGCACCAAAAGTACAAAACCTCAGCACTACTATACACTTATATAGCTAGTACACAAAATTATTTCTCATACCAAAGAATAATTTAGCTATTAGAATATTCCTAATTAGGTATCACTATAGTTCGAGCAATAAAAAAATGGTAGATGTAATTACTGTCTTCATAAAAGAAGCTAAACATGCCAGAGACATCCATCAGGACAGTTTCAACTCGAAACTCCAATTCCAGCATTAACGCAGGCAGCAAAAATTATTTGCTCATGCTTTGCGTTACGTCAAAAATCAGCACGAAATTCAAAGACTAGCATAATAAAAGATCTTGAATTGTCATTATGAGTAAGCTCATACCTAAAATCAATGGTTAATTGTCAGTAATTTAAAAAATCAGAGCATGACAGACAGACTGACAAACAGACAAAATGACAACTGTAATCCTATCACGCATGCATGGGGACTGAGTTAATTTGGAATGCTAAAATACAATAACCATGCATAGTCCCCAAAAAATACTAGAGATCATTTTACAATGAATTATGTACAGTACAAGAACAGGAAATACTTAGTAATTAAGTACGTTTAATTACAATGAGATTATGCAGATACTGTAAGCTCATAGCCAAAACAAAGCCACGTTTGCTACAGGCACATATCTACGGCCTTAAATGCTCACACTTCTAAAATTGTAATTTTTTTATTCTACATTTTCATTTCTGTGTTACAATAATTATGTATAATTGGCATCGTAGCGAGCGAGACACTTACAGGGGTAAAAATGAAAAAATCGGGGATGTTTGTTTATTATATATATGGACGTATGTATGTCATTTTGTAATTTTTGTGTTCGCTCCGCGTTCGACCCCGTCCCAAACTTCACTAAACAGAATCCTCCGGTTTAGCGACCATTACCCGTATCACCTTAGAAATTGAATTGTTTACGGCTTTGAATTGTTTTGCGGGTGCAGTTAAAACTCAAATTCTTATGGGAGCTCCATTTCTATTCGAGTTAGTGGCGGTGGTAAGTTAATGCGCTATTTGTCACAGTTATAAGCCCTACTCAACAGTATTTACTTAAAAATGCATTGTCCACTAGACGAACCACGAAGGTAAGTCTTGCGTAGGTATGTTCAGTTGTGTGAAAGTATTGTGCGTTACAACTACTATTAAGAATATCACAAAGAAAATTTTAAATAACGTGATTTGATTTGGTTGCTTCTTTTTCAATTCAAACTGTTGCGGGAGCGGTTACTATGACATTGAAACCCCTTTACCTCATACGTAATTTAAAACTCGACTTTATTTTAATAGCTTGAGTGTTAGTTGTTAAAATCAAATTTAGCAACAGCGTAGTTTAAGGCTCGCTCGCCATTTGTGCTCAAGCACACCACTAGTATATAAACATAGAAATCTATATAATAATTCTAAATGTCAAGTTAATAAAACCATATGAGATAGTCATTAGAGATTGGCCCCTCCGCTATCCCCCTACAGAAATGATGGAAGGAAAAATGGGGGGAAGAAAGGGGAGGAGGGGAGGAGGGAGGGCACCATGCATCATAAGCCAATTTATTCTCATGAAAACCATTTACTTCATGAAAAATATATATATCTTCATATTAACTAAGCTAAAAGTAAGTTTACCATGCCATTCAATGCATAATCTACATAGTGTGTGCCCCCCAAGCAATAAATCTGGAGGGCCAGTGCCCCCTGTCCCGCCCCGACTTCCACACCCCTGCCCTAAACTCTTACACACCCTAAATTATTTAATTGTATGAATTACACACACCACGATATAGAAGATATAAAATATATTCATTGCTACAGGATTCTGTTACATTTCTAGCAAAAACCATGCACTCACTGCAAATCAAAAAATCAAAATAATATGCCAGCACTCGACATTTCAGAGAGCCAAGGAGTAAAAAAGGTATGTATAGAATTTGATAGTCTGAACATAAGGAGGCCACTGGGTTAGTGCCAACAAAGTCTGTTACTAATTGGCGAGCGAGCAAATCTAGCGAGACACTATACAGTGGTGTCATATTGAGATTCGGGGATATTTGTTTATACGTATATGTGGACATATGTATGTCGTACTTTGACCCTCGCATATCTTTGTGTTAGCTCAGTGTTCAACCCCGTCCCAAACTTCACTAAACAGAATCTTCTGGTTTATCGATCATTACCCGTATCACCCTAGAAATTGAATTGTGTACTGCTTTGAATTCTTTTGCGAGTGCAGTTAAAACTCAAAAACTTGCCAGAGTTCCATTTCTATTCGAGTTTGTGGCGGTGGTAAGTTAATACATTGCCATAGTTATAAGCCCTACCACAGTATTTACTTGAAAGAAAATTCATTGTCCACTTGACTAACCACGAAGCTAAGTCTTGCGTAGGTATGTTCAGAATTTACACTACTAACATAAAACATAATTATACCCAGCTAACTATTTGCACTTCCCTCTCCACTTTTGTTTACACTTCATGCTTTATTTCCACACATGATAGCTATAGCTACTCTTTTCTGGCTTCCGTGCTGGCACTAACTTGCATTTATTGCGCTCTACGCCACGACTCCCACAAAACACACATACCCATTTCCTCGACGTCAGGACCGTTAAATAACCTTTTCCCAACTCTTCTTTTCAACCTTCGAACAGAGAACTGAAGTGTGATGCAGTCCATTCGAGGGCGTGGTCTGTACGAGCTTCCGGTAATTGAGTGACTCGTACAGCCCCCCAAGTAGTACTGTATTCTCTGGAGAACGGATAGTGCGAGCTATACTACGTAAAGCCGCAAGTAAATTGGGAACACAAATTATTCAGATTAAATGTATGCTTGGCAATGCGAATAGCTTTGAGGTTCTACAATCCTGCCACAATGAAGTTATCTTTTCATAGCAATCAATTTTAGCTATCTGTGGGTAACTCGGTCTAGTTCCTTGCCAAACCCAGACCCTTTACCTGTAAGCTTGAAAACTGTATTATTAGAAGCCTCACCAGCGACTGCTCTTCAGAAATAATAAATAATAAAAGTCTAATCTTAAAATTATTATTGGTTAGCTGATGTCCTGCAATTTGTGAAAGCATTCCTTTTGTGATTAGTAATCTGTATACAATTATTAAGTAAAGGAAGTATTTTAAAACTGCCAATTGTGCCAAAAAAATGAATAAGCTCTGTTCTATAAACTGCTATTAACTATACAGATTGCATATAATATCATACATATGCATAGACGCACTATAAAATACAGCATACCCTTAGCATCTTCAACGGATATCTAGAATAAATAGACCAATTTTATAATTCTAATGAATTTAGCCAAATTTGGGACATTTAAGAGCTAATAACTTCTAAGCTACTTCCACTCACTCACTAGTTCTTTCATAAATTTTCACATTATATATTAAATTTGCTGAATCAACAGAGCACTGCATGTGTCCTAGTGCATTTCAAAATTGTCATATTCTAGAAAATAATATGAAGGGTCAGAACTTATTAACTTAATATATTATATATTCAATGCATAAACGAATCATGTAGCTATCTGGTTCATCCCAAGTGTCACATGTTACCATTTTGCTATAACATAAGCTGTGACCACGATCCGAACTTTCAACATCTGTCAACAGGATCTGTTATGGACACAAGTAATAACAAAAGCATTACATCAGATACTGAAAACAAAATCCTCCAGAGAACCTTGATTACACACAAGATCATAACGTCTAGAAGTTGCCAATCCAAAATGGTTCAGTATAGCATAATTGTCACTACTTGTGTGATCTCTCTGGCATCACTTGGACCATCCAGCCTAGGTAAGGGACAAGATAAAATAGTGGACAGCTATATGGTTACCTATCACCTTCAAAAAAAGCTGCTAGTGGTACTTTTTATAGTGCATGATGAATTTAGAATGTATAGGTGATTACTACTTAATAGAGAATCAATTCTGCAAAATGTCTATACTACAAATTCTAAAATCATTCTTCTGGGGGAATGAAGAAGAAGAATTAAGTTCACATTTGATGTTATATACTATTATATAATTCTATATAATATAATATATACAAGTCAATTTTATCCACCTTTTTTTTCAAATCAATGATTTGCAAGTAAAGCATGAACAAATCATTTTTTGTCTCCACTTTGTTCAACAGATGGCCAACTGATTCTACAATCACTCCCTGACATAATGTTTGATGAAGTAAATTCAAACAAAACTGTGGTTAACGGATCTGTTATCTGGCTCTATTGTAAAGTAAACTCACTATCAAGCTTGCTCTCTTTGTCATGGAATAAAGATGGAGTACAATTAGTGCAAAATGCACCTCATGTGCGTATTAGAAACTCCACCACCTCCTCCTACACTGTTTTAGTGCTAGTGATAGACAATGTGTTAACTTCTGATGAAGGTGTCTATTATTGCACTGCTAAAAATGAAGGAACTATTACTACAGGGATATCTTTAAATTTGACAGGTATTTCAATCAAAATTTGTGTAGTCTTTAAAGCTTTACATGATAACAATATTCAGTTCAGTCCTCAAATGAGATTGGAACTCTCGAAATAGTCTCTAAAGACCCTCTTACAGCAATCACCAGTGGAAACAGAACTGGAGTGATAAGTGGTAGCAATATTGCTATGACCTTTACTGCTGGTTATGTGGGAGATGACACCAGCCAGTATACAGCTCCTACCGTTAGATGGTTTAATGATGGAGTCTCTTCAAGGACTAATGCAACCAACTCAGTGTCGAGTAATGGGCAAATAACATCTACTCTCTCCTTTATATTCCAAGAATCAGATACTGGAATTTATCAGTGTTTCTTTATTGGATACAATTCTCAGATCTTTGGTGCATTCCCACTAAGACTGGATACGAGTGAGTTGGAAGTCTCAATAAAATGGAGTACAAAATATAATATAGCATGTACTATGAACTCATTCTGTTTGTGTTTAGATCAAAGTGTGGTAATTGATAGACTATCACCTCAAATCATATTTCTCACACCTCCTCAGAAGTTGGTACTAGAGGTGAGATCCAGCGGACGTATTGGTGATTACATTAGGTGGCAAAAAGGCAATCAAATTTTAGGACAACCCGGATCATCAGCAAGTGTTAGTGATTTTTCAAATTTTTATGAAGTGTTGGTACGTGAGCCAACGACAACCGCGGATTACGGAGAATACAATGCCCATGTTGCACAATCAACCAAAGGTGCATTATTTAGAGTAACCCCAGTTGGTAAGCCTAGTACAATTTTTTTTTTTTGTTCATGAAATTAATATGAAATATCTTATTACCCGCAGAGCTAGCCCATATTAATCTTACCGAGCATAATACACTAATATCAGTTTATGAAGGGAATAACTTGACTATCACCTGCCGCTCCACTGGTGGACCATTACCCAGAATAAGTTGGACCTGGAAAGATGGGATTGGATCTGGTTAGCAAAGAGATTAACAAACCCCCACCTCACCCTACATCAATAACAGAATCTGATCCTGGGGACATGTCGTGTCAAAAGGGTTACGCTACCCATGCTAGATATTCCAAACATGACGGTTTGTGTGTACCACAATGCCACTGGGAACTAATTCTGTGATTCATATGCAGTGTAACATTTACCGTCCAAGGATAGGGTGTAAAATTTGTGGGTCCTTATGAATTACCCACACACCAATATCAAAATTATAGTTACCAATCTCTATTGTATCAAAGTTATAATAATAGCCATACTTTCTGCTATGTGATATATGTACTAAGTTACATCGTCAGCGTTGTGATATGACAACATTATTTCACGAGCAACAGGCCAGAATTTATTCATGAGCCAGAGACCTGAGTGAAAATAAAGCCTGAGAGTGAAATATCTAGCCCTATCATCTGCTGAGGTTAACAGTGGTTATTCCATGCTAGATATCTTCACTGAAGTACTTTGTACTATGCTCAGTAGGTTGGTTAAAGTTTGCGGGTAAAACTCTAGGGGCTCCCCCCCACACCACCCCACACTCCGCAGTTTTGATTTTAGCAGTCTGCTCTACGTGGTTGTGTAGAAATTCACGAGAGGGGATGGTATCTGTTTAAAAACCCATAAAATGGTAAGGAAGGCAGGTTTCTTGTGAGCTTGCTCAGTACAAACTGAAATAACCCATGTGATAAACAAGTTATCGTCAAGGTCACTTACCCAAAAATAAATTGTCAAGAATTAGTATGGAATAATAAATGATAAGTACGGATTTATGAATCCTTGTACAACACAAACAATGCAGTTTTTTTTTTAATAACCAAGCACATCTATTTGATATTTTCTAAGGAAGGAACTGTGTAGTGCATAAATGATTGTGCAGCTGGTGTCATGTCTGAAAGTGGCCCTATTTTTAGCCTGGTTTCAATATGTAGTTGACGTATCATTAAAGTAATTACACAAAAATAAAGCAATAGCTCCATTGAAAGGCCTCACATAAAATTCACTCATTGGCATTGAAAGTTGATCCTCTTTTTTTTTTTTTTTTCTTCATGTTGTTACTGTTGTTGCCATAGTCCTGCCACAGATACAACTGGTAAAACACCATGAATCAGTTCTTCCCAGACCAACTATCATCCTGAATTGCGAAGTCCTACGCGGCAATCCAACAGAGTACAACTTTACGTGGCTTCATGTTGACACCAATACCACATTATCCAGTGATAGCCTCTCAGAGAACTCAGCTCACCTACATATTGCCGGCGTTCCAGCCAGCAATGCAGGTACGTACGTGTGTTCAGTTGAAAATGGAGCTGGAGTTACTCGGACGAGCATTTCCATTTCATTAGCAGGTAAGTAAACATACAAGAGAGGAGATAGAAGAGCATATACCTATATATAGCTAAACTGGATAAATTTAGTAGGTTCTATTTTGGCGTATGCTAAACTGGATGTACTTAGAAACTTCTATTTTGGCTTTTGCTAGCAGTACTCTATTTTTTATTGTGGCAAGTACACTTTCAATCAATTAGCGATCATTATTCAAACTTCCAATACTGAAAGCAAAACAAATTAGTTATTTAATTAACTTGGGAGGAGCCAGGGACTGCCCTGCACGGTGTTTTCCAAATCAGAATATTCAATATAGTAAGCTGTAGCTGTAAACACACCTGTTGGTTATTCCCATAGGCTGGGATCATGTAATTCCTTTACCACCCACTCACTCCCAAATCTACCATGATCAACCAGCTGCTGATTACCAATATAAAGATACTCACTGTCAGTGCCAATTTATTCTCTTATTAGATATTTTTGGTGATTACATTTACATTAGATGCATGAACATCCATCATTTTAATTGTAACATCTTAAAATGATTGGCACTCCACCTTATAGAATTAAACTCACCGAATCTATCAACCAACTCACCGAATCTATCAACCAACTCATTGAATCAACATGATTCACCTTCCTCATCTACTACCTCTTGCAAAATCGAAGTATATGAGGCTAATTTCACTGTCTTCACATTGAAGTGGACACCACAAATGACATCTGATGGCCAATATGTAGTGAGTGTGTTGATAAAGAGGACTCACACTGCTATGCATTACATATAACATCACAGTATATGTTATTATATTGTATTTAATATTATATGTTTTGACTTCACAAAAAAATTATCATCCACATACTGATGACGACTTTTGGAAAATGGCTGAAATTATTGTGTTTTATAAAAGTATTTATGACTAGTGCAATACAAGATAGATGGAATTATATATAAGCATATTACAAGTTTCCCTTGATTTTAGTGGTGGAACAATAATGTATATTATATTTTCTTATATTATTACATTAGGAGTAATTACAAGTTAACTATTATAACCATTCCTCCCCTTGCCTTCATAACTTGTAGCATAGTTTCTCCACCCCCCCCCCCCCCCCCCCCCCCCACCCCGCAGTGTATGGAGATCAGCTTATATATTCAATTTTGCACACAATGAATATTTTTCCACATGTCTTATTGCTTTCATATTTCTGTAAGATTATATTGCATTTGCTATCCATGAAGGTCAACATGACAGTGATATCTACTCACAATACCTCAACAGTTACCACCAGCATCGTCAACATCACCAGCAACAAGGCAGTCTTCCTAACCATAGGCAATCTCCATCCAAACTTAGACTATAACATTAAAATGCAAGTCAGCAACCTTCAATCAGAATTTGTTTGCTCAGCTACAGAAGCATTTACTCCATTCTCTGGAATTACTAGAAGTAAGTACTTATGCAATAGCTAACTATACAAAATTCATTTACTGTCTTTTGCATAATATATAATATCATTAGTTCACCGCCATAATTGTTCATGCATATTTTGCAGCCAAAGACACTACTCTTCCTTTTATAGTGATATATGGAAGTGCAGGAGGAATATCATTTCTGCTCCTATTTCTTGTAACTGTTGCTATATGCTTGGCTGCAATGAAATGTAATAGACTGAAGTATCAAAAAGCAACATATTACCCGGAAATAACAGTGTAAGTTTGTATTTCAGGATTAGACCCAGAGAAAGCTGCAGGGTGGTACATGTTTGATAAATATCATTATTAGCTTGGGAATATTATAATTAAATGATTTGTATATCTCAAAAAATAGACCCAAAGATATTAACAGGGCAACACACACTTAATAAATATTGGGGAGAAGTTTGTGTCAATATCTGTGCACTGTTATCAAAATATCCCAAGGTTAATACCCAGTCCAGTCCACACTATATTGTTAAAAGGAGTAAATGATTCATAACCATGTAGAGATGGTTGAAACTGGGAATGTTTTCGCTTTGTTAATTTTTTGTTTTTTATGTTTTGATTTCATAAGCCAATACTTTATAAGCATCACAATTCCATGCTGTTCATTTATCAGGTATTCCATGCCAGTCCATGCAGCTAATATATTATAACGCACAAAATAAAAAGAATCAAAAATGTCTGCAAAAAAATGCTCTATTTTGTCAATTGATGAAGAATATTTTTTGCTTTCTTACCTGCTAAGTAAACTTCACAACCATAAACACTATTCCATTCGCAATGGGCAAAAACATCAGCAAAAATTGAATTTTAATGGACTCACTTGCTTCAAGTTTTGGATATAAATGGTGCAGAATGTATAAACATACTGACGAGCCAAATTTTAAGGAGAGAAATTAGACATCCTGTTGATAAACACATTTACACACTCACATACATTTGTATCATGAGATGTCACCGTCAAGACCAGATGGGGGGGGGGGGGGGGGAGGATACATGGGGGAAGGATCCCACTTTTTACTATTTGGTGCTGTAAAGCAAAAGAAAGTTGTTGATTTGTGACAGTTCAATTGCACCCCCACTTTTTGTTTGCTGTCTCCACTCCCTCAAGAGTATCCTAATGTCTAGCTAGTACCAAAAATTGTTCGAGGTGGGAAGATAAGGTGAAAACCTCTAGTATTTATCACTAGGGATGGGCTGATAGGGTGGGCCAGATCCACTCAATATTTATGATGAAATGAACCGGCTAAATATAATAAGATTAATACTATAACTACCAGATTAAGAAAGTCCATTAAATGGCTGGTAGAGTTCAATTTACAAGATAATCACATGATGAAGTTGTTGTTTATCTTAAAATATGTTGCATAAGCCCTTAAATAGTTGCCCGCCTAATGTCCAAATGGTGGATGAGCCATCCCTGCTGGTGCTTACACACATGGTGTGGGCACCACTAGTACCTATGCTAATGCTGAGTGTTTCAGGAAAGCACCACTAATTCACTAATTATATTGTTATTGTTGCCCTCTACTTTATTAGAAATCGTGACACAGGCTACACTAGCTACTTGTATGTCAAAGTAGGAAATGGTCGTCAAAATTACTTGTTAGCTTTATGAGTAGTTTTGATTCGTTAGGACCTTTGCATATTGGAAAACCTATTCACCAGTTATTTACACTGTATTCCTGACCAAAATTCACTATTTTAGTAGAGTGGTGCTAAGTGTTCTGCATTATAGCTAATCTACATAACAATACCATAATATTATTCTATATTATATAATACATACTTTATGTACACATTGAGCTGTATTCATAGATATTTACTAGCTAGTAACAATTTTTAATTACAACAGAACTATTGGTTTTGCAGGTCTCGACCCGTTAACAACAAACTTTTTCAAGAGACGGATGAAGATCAACACCTTTATGATGAGTGCCCAAGGCATAATACTCAAGCCACACCCACCACAGCAAGTGCTAACTATGCTACCACCAGTTTCATATACAATGACCTCGACAATTTAGACGGAGGGGAGAAAGTTAACATAGAGGATGAAGATGAGTATGTGGAAGTCACACCTGGTGCAGTGCCATACATTGTAGAAGATGTATATTGTGACCTTAAAGAAGAACTTTATGAAGATCTTGAACAATTTAAGAAAGACTGTAGTGATAGCAAGGGAAATTGTAAGAAAGTTGGCGATGGAGATGATAAGAAAGTAAGCAGTAGAGGTGATATGAAAGTTGCCAAAGGAGTGTGTCAGAATGTTGGCAATGAAAAAAATGAAAAAGTTGCTGATGGCAAAAAACTGGACTGGGAAGAAGAGGACATGTATGTAGAAGTCGGACAGTAGCAGTTTCTAGTCTTTTCGGCTGTGATTATGTTCATGTACTTAACAATACTAAACCATGTTATAATTGGACAAGTGTAATATCCTTTATTTTCTCTCTTTTCTTTAGAATTTTTATTCCTTTTTTTTTTTATCTCAATGAAAATCACATTCAGTTGGTTATTATAATTTGTGTCAAGGTGCTGTTTTACATGATTAATAATTACATTATGTTCATATTTTTTTTAAATGCACATAGCGATAAATTTAGGCATACAAATTATTCTATCTGGCAAGACCGCATTGCAGATTATATCACTAAACCTCTAAAAAAATATGTTATTGAAATTAAAACAGCAGAGAATAGTGACACTATTAGAGTTTTAGTGATTTAATCTGCAATGCGGTCTTGCCAGATAGAATAATTTGTAAGCCTAAAATTTGTTCAGATAATTGAAGTGTTCAGATAATTGAAGTGTTCAGAGAATTGAAGTGTTCAGATAATTGAAGTGTTCAGAGAATTGATTCAGAGAATTGAAGTGTTCAGAGAATTGAAGTGTTCAGAGAATTTAAGCTCAGGTAACTAAAAGCTCTAGTGTATGTTTGTACACATATATACAGTGCAACAAGCACATTCTTTAAAGCTAATAGGCATTCTCTTCCATAATTTTAAAAAATGTTTTCTAAAAAATAAATTTGGAGTTAGTAAGCTAAAATTAAATTAGGATTTAGCTTGCTATAAATTAAGTTGATGGTGAGAATTATAGACTCCATTGGCCTTTTTTATTTATATTGTTACTATACTGAGCTAGCCATCC
>WLWD01001970.1_pt1 | contig 128488 bp, 63 predicted proteins | sample 6712731 | NCBI WGS metagenome assembly WLWD01 (sample SAMN12718690, study PRJNA576275) | sponge metagenome | isolation source: marine sponge | host: Mycale hentscheli | place: New Zealand: South Island, Marlborough, Capsize Point | collected 2014-11-01 | reverse complement strand
TTTTTTGCTGAGTCAGCACAATTTTTCCTATATAAGGAACGGTTTCACTCATACCTTTTCAGTTCTGACGAAGACTCCCAAAGTCGAAAGCTCAAGTTTTTTCAATTATACCAACTCATTTTGAAAAAATTACTATACTTCCTTGGGGTAGTTAGTGGGTAACACAATCCACACACCCCCAGGCCGAAGTCAGCAGATAAAAGGAAGGAGCAAGGTGGAAGGAGCAAGAAGGAAGGAGCAAGGAGGAAGAATCAGCAAGAAAAATTCGGAAAGGTCAAAGGTCATCATTTGGCAGTAAGCAGCTTGGTAGTAAACAACCAGACCACCAGCAGCTTAACTGTCAACACCTCCAGCAGCACTGCAAACATCTCCAGCAGCTTGGCAGTAAACAACTGGACCTCCAGCAGCCTTAACTGTCAACACCTCCAGCAGCTTAACATCTACACCTACAGCAGCATTGTCAACACCCCCAGCAGCTTAACATCTACACCTACAGCAGCACTGTCAACATCTCCAGCAGCTTGGCTGTAAACAACAGAACCTCCAGCAGCTTAGCTGTAAACAACAGAGCCTCCAACAGCTTGGCTGTAAACAACAGAGCCTCCAGCAGCTTGGCTGTAAACAACAGAGCCTCCAGCAGCTTAGTGGTAAACAACCAAGCCACCTACAGCTCTACTGTCAACAACCCAAGCCACCAGCAACTCCATTATCAACAACCAAACCATCTACAGCTCCACTGTCAACAACTAGCCCACCATCAGCTCCACTGCCTACAACCAAGCCACCAACACCTTCAGTGTCAACCATCAAACAAACAGACCTCTTACCGCAACTGACCAGGACTCCTAAGCCAAGCCACACCCAGAGAGACTCATCCCACCAAGCTACGCAGGTGTTAAGGAGGGAGGAGTGCCAATTAGGTCCACGCTCTTGCCCTTAACCCTAGCCCCAACCCCAAGCCCTAGCCCTAGCCCTAGCCCTAGCCCTAGCCCTAGCCCTAGCCCTAGCCCTAGCCCTAGCCCTAGCCTAGCCCTAGCCCTAGCCCTAGCCCTAGCCCTAGCCCTAGCCCTAGCCCTAGCCCTAGCCCTAGCCCTAGCCCTAGCCCTAGCCCTAGCCCTAGCCCTAGCCCTAGCCCTAGCCCTAGCCCTAGCCCTAGCCCTAGCCCTAGCCCTAGCCCTCCAGCAGCTTAGCTGTAAACAACAGAGCCTCCAACAGCTTGGCTGTAAACAACAGAGCCTCCAGCAGCTTGGCTGTAAACAACAGAGCCTCCAGCAGCTTAGTGGTAAACAACCAAGCCACCTACAGCTCTACTGTCAACAACCCAAGCCACCAGCAACTCCATTATCAACAACCAAACCATCTACAGCTCCACTGTCAACAACTAGCCCACCATCAGCTCCACTGCCTACAACCAAGCCACCAACACCTTCAGTGTCAACCATCAAACAAACAGACCTCTTACCGCAACTGACCAGGACTCCTAAGCCAAGCCACACCCAGAGAGACTCATCCCACCAAGCTACGCAGGTGTTAAGGGGGGAGGAGTGCCAATTAGGTCCACGCTCTTGCCCTTAACCCTAGCCCCAACCCCAAGCCCTAGCCCTAGCCCTAGCCCTAGCCCTAGCCCTAGCCCTAGCCCTAGCCCTAGCCCTAGCCCTAGCCCTAGCCCTAGCCCAGCTATGTCGAAGCACTAGTCCTACACTATGCCAAAATCGAAATGAAACTGAAGAATGATCTGGAAGCAGTCATTGCAGAAATGGAAGCCACAGCAAGAACAGTGACACCTGACGAGAAGAAAGTCCACCAAGATATGCTCACAAAGACCAACGAGAACATTCTGAAAGAACAAGAGGAACTTGAAGAAAGGAAGAGAAGGAAGCTGGAATTCCTGGAACACCCGAGAGCCAGACAACCAAGAGACAGGAGAAGTAAGAACAACTATAGTTATAACCCTAATCAGAGAGCCAACCACCCGTACAACAGATTCCCCAGACAGTACAGAGGTCAGCCTAGACGTGGTAATAACCAAAGACCCAGACCACAGCATTTAGCTCAGAGAGGAGCCCCTCCCCCAGCTCAGCAAGCAAATATCCCTGCTCATACCCAGCCTCAAAGCTACATGCAAGTCCAAGCAACTGGACACGCCCCCCAACCAAATGTAGCAGAACTAACTAATCTATTCTCGAACTGGCTAAGACAGAACGGTCCACACGTTCCCCAACAACCACCTACACTAGTTCCCAGGCCACCCTGTGCTATGGAGATGCAACAACCACGCCCTCCCCAACAACCTCCAACACTAGTTCCCAAGCCACCCTGCGCTGTTGGGATGCAGCAGCCAACGCTGCATAACCCAGCAGTTAACCCTCCGTATGGGCAGCCCCCCATGCTGTTCAACGGAGGTCAGCAGGTTTTTCCATGACTGGACAGGCCTACACGGCAGCCAAAGAGGGTCACGACTCTAGAACGGAAATTAAAACTTTATATGGAACAGATTTTACTAACAATTATCAATATTGTAGTATGCATGAATTCAATTATAATAACAATTATCAACCCTATGATGTAAATATGCATGTACCTAATAACAAGTATCACTCCCACAACTACGCACAAGCTGGAAATAACTTGACAGACACAATACAAACAGACAACAAAAGAATGAATACAAATAGGCACAACAATCAAAGAAAAACAAACAAAAGACACATCAGCAACAGACATATAAGTAAACATCACAGAAACAGATACAATAATTCAAATAAAAAACTAATAAATAAAGTCAAAGACGCTAACACATACATTACCAATCTGTCAAGTAGAACACTCACACAGACCCAGAAGAAAGTACTAACGCTAGGTCTAAAGTTCGTCCCCAGTCACACAACACATGACACTGCTCTTCACCAGTCACTCTTGAACTTCAACAGATCTAACAGACTAAAATACTACTTTAGAAATAATCCAAATAGAGAACAGCATCCATTCAGACAAAAGAGCACCTGGCAACCACCTAGAGCCTCAGTAGAAGTAGAAAATTACCTACATAGAATAGAACAATCATTCAATAAACTGACTCACAAACACATCTTCCCTAACCTTACCAAACTAGAACAAAAAGCACTAAAAGAACTAGCGTCAGACCCTTCCCTAGTAATTAAAAATGCAGACAAAGGCTCAGGTATAGTAGTAGAAGACACACAACAATACATAAAGGACGGACTAGATCATTTATCAGACAATACTATCTATGAAAAAATAAACTCTGACCCGACACTACCACTAGCAGAAGCCATCAATAACTATGTAGCCAGAACGTACGATAAAGGAATTATAGATAAAACGACTAGTGACTACCTGAGCTTCCAACCTAACAAGATGCCAAGAACACAACAACTTTACTTTCTCAAAAAAATACACAAAACACCCATAGCTGTCAGACCTATAGTTAGTGGATGTGGAGGCCCTACAGAAAGAATCTCAGAATTCATAGATATACACCTACAACCACTAGTTTCCACAGTAGATTCATATATCAAAGATAGTGGACACATCATACGCATACTAGAGGAAACCAAGATCCCAACAGATTGCACACTAGCCACTATAGACGTCAAAGCATTGTACCTAAATATACCACACAAGGAAGGCGTCCAAGCTGTTATCAACAAACTGTATAGAAATAATCCCAACGGTACAGAAGTACCCATCCCTCAAGGGACAATGACAGACTTACTAAATATAGTACTCACCAAGAACTACTTCCAGTTCTCAGAACAAATGTACCATCAAATCCAAGGCACTGCAATGGGTACCAAAATGGCCCCAGCCTATGCTAACCTATTCATGGCAGACCTAGAAGAAAAACTACTGAGAAATTACCATACTAAGCCAATAATATGGAAAAGGTATATAGACGACGTATTTTGTGTCTGGCCAGGCAACTCAGAAAGCCTTAAGCAATTCATAGATTACCTTAATGGTACCCACCCAACTATTAAATTTACTTATGAACATTCAGACAAATCCATAGACTTTCTAGACCTCACACTATATAGAGGAGAGAGATACAGCTCAACAAATTACTTAGATATCAAACCCTTCTTCAAAAAAACTAACAAATTCCAATACTTGGAATATTCATCAGCCCACCCAAGAAAAACATTTGGGAGTTTAATCAAGGGAGAACTCACAAGACTCCTCAGAGCGTGCTCTAATGAAAACACCTACATAGAAGTAGCAGACAAAATGACTAAAGCCTTCAGAGAAAGAGGTTATCCTAAGAAACTAATAAAAAGAGTACAAGACTCTGTGCCTTACTCAAATAGAATCAACCTAATACAAGAAAGAAACAGACCTCCTTGCACTTATGACACCTTTCTAGTTATCCAATTTACACCTGACCTAGATGTTAATGAAATGAGATCAATAATAAAACCAACCATAACAGAGGAGGCCCATGTTCCCAAACCATGCCTAAGTCTTAAGAGATCCAATACTATAGGCAAAAGACTAGTCAGAGCAAAGCTAAAAGATGTGACAGACCCACCCAAATCCACAGAAAAGATGGCCATACACAGTACACCAGACCTAACAGGCAACTCAGGAGGATGTGCTACCCCAGGCTGCAAATGCTGCAAGCCCATGTCTAGAAAAGTCATTATAAGATCAACACACAACAACAAATCATTTAGAACACCTACTCACACTAACTGCCATACCACCAATGTAATATACCTACTAGAATGCACAAGATGCAGTAAAAGAAACCAATACGTAGGCCAAACTCAAAGGACAATGACTAAAAGACTAGCAGGACACAGAGCAGCTAGTAGAATCAAAACAAACCTACCAATATATAAACACTTTGCAAACTCACCATATCACAGTTTCAACAATGACATTAAAGTCACCATACTAGAAAAGACATCAAGCCATAACTTGGATGATAGAGAAAGACACTGGATAAACACACTGGAAACAGTATACCCAAAAGGACTTAACAGTAGATACGAGTAAAACCAGACTCAACAGACCTACCCTAAGGCGTAGAATAGAATTGTTATTGTTTATCCGTTACTATTACTACCAAATTAGACGCTGGAACTCGCACCTGAGGAGGCCACACCCCCCGAAATTGAAACTCAAAACTAACAGCGTCCTCGGGAAGAGTTCGACAAAGACCCCCGACTAATTAAACAATTCAGCACGCAAGTGCACTAGTGGACCAATCACATTAGCTAGAGTCATCTCCCCTCTCTATTTTAAACCTGTATTCACGTGGCATTCATCTATTCAGTTTTATATCTTTCCTGAAGAAGGCTATCACAGCCGAAACGTTGAAAGAACTGAAATAACTTTAACTTTTAACTTAATTAGCTAAGCCACGATGTCCACTAGAGTAAAGACCAGATCTCAGCATACCTACGCTGAGATAGCGAACAGAAGCGAGGGATCAGTCGCAAGAGGCCCACAGACATCATCACTGCCGATGCCCTTAGCCCAAACCTCTAGCCCAACCCTAGCCCTAGCCCTAGCCCTAGCCCTAGCCCTAGCCCTAGCCCTAGCCCTAGCCCTAGCCCTAGCCCTAGCCCTAGCCCTAGCCCTAGCCCTAGCCCTCAACCAGCCGAAGGAAAAGAGACCAAAGGAAAGCCGTAAGAATAATAGAGAATTTAGGCAGAATAAGACTAATGAAAGACCTAGACCACCAAGGCCTAATTACAAACCTAGTGTGAACCCCAGACAACCTAGAATAACGAGAGTTAATAACGAACCTCAACCTTTAAGTACTGCACTAGAAGCACCCAACTACCCAGCACAACCACCAATGCCAAACAATGCTTATCAACAGCCTCCTCCCAATGGCCAAGTCCCACAGATGACTGACCTAATGAACATGATAGGACAACTCCTACAGCAACAGCAACAAGCCCCAAGAGTGCAGCAACCACCTACATTGCTGCCTCAACCACCCTGCGCTGTTGGGCACCAGCCACCTGTGCTGAGGGCCCCTCAGATGTCGACTATAGTCGGGCAGCCCCCTCCGCTGTCAGGCTATGGTCATCAGGGTTTTCGATAACCGGACAGGCTAGACAATATGCAGCCGGAAAAGACTACAATGGAACTTTGAACTCTAATAGCAACTTGAACTATATAACTCATTCTCACCCATCCCCATGTATTCATACATTACCACAAACCCAATCCCAAACCTGTAGTTCAATTAATTTTACTAAAAATGACAATATCATAATTAAAAGTAGTTTCAATAGACACAATACATCAAAGACTGTACAACAAAGAATACATTATCCATGCAAGTATAAAAATAACATAAATAAAAAGAATAATAAACACAAACAATTACAAATCAAGTACAATTACAGATATAGACAAAAAATAAATGCCAAAGTCAGCAATGGCCATAAAAGAAGATTCAAACAGACGCTCAAGTCTACAGTCAATAAAATTACAGACACACAAGACTACATAACAAACTTATCATCAAAAACCCTTAACGCAGATCAAACTAAAATACTCAATTTAGGGTTAACATTCATACCAAGTAGCAAACTGAGGAAAGCAGCTATACTTCAAGCCTCAGCTGACTTCCAAAGGCTGAACAGAGTCAAATACCATTTCAGAAATGATCCACCAGGTATCATCCATCCTTTCCGTAAGAAAAGCACTTGGCAACCTCCCAGAGCCTCCCCAGAAATAGAAGAGTACCTACAAAAAATACAAGATACACTAACTGACCCACCAATTATTCAGTCCTTCCCTAATCTAACCAGAAGAGAACAAAATGCACTAAAAGAACTGGCCTTAGACAACACCATCATCATAAAAAATGCAGACAAAGGCTCAGGCATAGTAGTTGAAGACACCCAAAAGTACATAGAAGCTGGACGCGAGCACCTAGCCGATACCAGTATCTATGAAAGAATAAGTGATGACCCTACCATTCCACTTACTAATGCTATTAATCAGTATATACTACATGCACATAAAAAAGGAATAATTGACACATTAACTAAAGATTACCTTATATTTCCCGACAATAATCCTCCAAGAACACAACAACTATACTTTCTAAAGAAAATTCATAAAAATCCAATTGCCGTGAGACCAATAGTTAGCGGCAGTGGAGGCCCCACAGAGAAAGTGTCACAATTAATAGATATCCACCTACAACCACATGTACCACTCATAGACTCATACATAAGAGACAGTGGCCACATGATTAACATTATAGAAAACCTCACAATCCCACCCAACTGCACTTTAGTCACAATTGACGTTAAGTCACTGTACCTAAACATTCCTCACAAAGAAGGAATAGAATCAGTAATCAACAGACTATACCACAACAACCCAAACTCTGAAGAGGTAGCTATACCAGCTGGCACTATGAAAGACCTCCTCAATATAGTGCTCACTAAGAATTACTTTCAATTTGCTGGTGAGATGTTCCACCAAGTCCAAGGTACAGCAATGGGCACAAAAATGGCCCCAGCCTATGCTAACACATTCATGGCTGAACTTGAAACCAAACTACTAAATGACTATACTATAAAACCAGCTCTCTGGAAGAGATACATTGATGACATACTATGCATATGGCCAGGTAACTCTAATGAGGTGAAAAAATTCATAGAGTACCTTAACCAAGCTCACCCAACCATCAAATTCACTTATGAATGCTCAAACTCCAGCATAGACTTTTTAGACCTAACCATATATAAAGGTCAAAGATACAAACATTTGAAAACATTAGACATTAAGCCTTTCTTTAAAAAAACCAATAAATTTCAATATCTACATTACACCTCAGCACACCCTAAAAACACATTCTCTAGCCTAATTAAAGGAGAATTAACCAGACTTCTAAGAGCCTGTTCAGATAGAGATGAATACAACATAATACAACATAAAATGTACCAAGCATTTAAAGATAGAGGATATCCACCTCACCTAATCAAAAGGGTCCAAGCCACCGTACCATTCGAAAAAAGACGGGAGATTTTATTAGGCAAATCTAAAGAAGACTGCCCCTATGATACATTCTTAATTATGGAATACACCCCAGACCTAGACATCAAAACTATAAGAGAATCACTAAAACTGAGTGAAAATGATGAAAGCATACCAAAGCCATGCTTGAGTCTTAAAAAAACTAAAAATATAAGAAAAAAACTTGTAAGAGCCAAAGTAAAACATGTAGAAGACCCACCACAATCCAAAGAACCTATTGCAATCCCTACTACACCTAATCTAGATGGATGTTCAGCAGGATGCGCCACCCCAGGCTGCAAATGCTGTTCAGTCATGTCTAGAAAAATAAAAATATCATCTAACTCAAACTACAAGTCATTTTATACCCCCAAACATACCAACTGCAACACCAGCGCAGTGGTATATCTATTGGAGTGTCACAAATGTCCTAACAGAAACCAGTATGTAGGACAAACCAAAAGAAACATATCCCATAGAATAGCAGGCCACAGAGCTGCTAGCAGAATCAAAACTAACCTTCCACTCTACAAACACTTCATTAATTCACCTAACCATACCTTTGAGAAGGATATCAGAGTCACCATTCTAGAAAAAACTACTGTTAATCAATTAGACTCAAGAGAAAGACATTGGATTAACACACTACAGACAGTCTACCCTAAAGGACTCAATAGTAGATATGAGTAATGAATAATATACTTCACAGACAACAACACTAACCTTACTAGAAGTCATACTGAGCCAGAACTCAACTCCACTGCACTCTAGCATCCCTACTCAATTAACCTCTATTCACCGACTCATTATCGCTAATTCACGCCAGTTCGCGCCTATCCAATTAAGAAGAGCGGCTGGAAAGGAAGACGCTACGACAAGCAGAACTTCAACACCCACTCAAATTAACACTATTATCACGCATGCTCATTCAACGGACCAATAGAATCACCCCAACATTCATATTTAAATCACCACGCTATCATTTTTATGTCACTTACCATGATTAAGACTTGTCAATAAAGTCGAAACGTCGGTAGTTTTAAAATTAAAATTTAATATAGATTTAAGTGACAATGTCCGTTGAAAATAAGCCTCCTAAGAAGACCTACAAGGATCTAAAAGAGCTACTACCTACACACAAGCCGTCTTACAAAGATGCAGCCACAGGCGTGGGGCCAACCCGCAAGGGCATGGAGACTAGAATGAGTACTCGAGAAGGCACTCCAGCCATAGCCCCAACCCCAGCACTAGCCACTAAAGGGGCTGGCCCCAAGACCAGAGAGTCCGCCAAGATCCAATCCACCACTCCTATCAACCAGAAGCTTCCAAACTTAGCCACTTCAAACACAACAGCAAGAACTTCTACTACACCAACCACCAAGAACCCAGTTCAGTTAAGACCTACTCTTCAGAGCAAGACTATCCATAAGCCACACCAAGATCATAACTATCAACTAACCTCTGAAAGACCTAACCAGTCCTCCTATACTCCTCCTAATCAGACCCAGATTCCACAAGCAACAAGAGCATTCAACTTAATCGAAGAGATCGAATCGATGGAAACTGATAACATACTACTTGAACCTGCACAACCCAATGGAGAACAGAAGACACTTCTCTCCTTACGCCAGGGATACAAAAGAGCCAGATGCAACTTGGCTAGAGTCAATAGCCATTTGGAATTTATCCAACAATGCGTTCACGAAGAAAAGACACCAAGAGGTCTATCAGTAAATGTCCATTGTAATGCCTTCTTAGCAGACCTCACCACTATAAAAGCAAAATTCAAAGACGTAAAGCTGGAAGCAGAGAATGAATTTACGCAATCACTAATTTACCACTACAGAACAGTTCGAGACAAACTCCAGAAACAGATTACAGAATTGGAGTCCAACATGGCAATAGAAAAATGCAGAGCTACGTCAGATGAAGTCAAAGTACACATGGAGATGATGACCAAGACCAAAGAAAACGTAGAAAAACAAGAGCACCGCCTGGAGGAGAGGAAGAAGAGAAAAATGGAAGGACTCAACCAGCCGAAGGAAAAGAGACCAAAGGAAAGCCGTAAGAATAATAGAGAATTTAGGCAGAATAAGACTAATGAAAGACCTAGACCACCAAGGCCTAATTACAAACCTAGTGTGAACCCCAGACAACCTAGAATAACGAGAGTTAATAACGAACCTCAACCTTTAAGTACTGCACTAGAAGCACCCAACTACCCAGCACAACCACCAATGCCAAACAATGCTTATCAACAGCCTCCTCCCAATGGCCAAGTCCCACAGATGACTGACCTAATGAACATGATAGGACAACTCCTACAGCAACAGCAACAAGCCCCAAGAGTGCAGCAACCACCTACATTGCTGCCTCAACCACCCTGCGCTGTTGGGCACCAGCCACCTGTGCTGAGGGCCCCTCAGATGTCGACTATAGTCGGGCAGCCCCCTCCGCTGTCAGGCTATGGTCATCAGGGTTTTCGATAACCGGACAGGCTAGACAATATGCAGCCGGAAAAGACTACAATGGAACTTTGAACTCTAATAGCAACTTGAACTATATAACTCATTCTCACCCATCCCCATGTATTCATACATTACCACAAACCCAATCCCAAACCTGTAGTTCAATTAATTTTACTAAAAATGACAATATCATAATTAAAAGTAGTTTCAATAGACACAATACATCAAAGACTGTACAACAAAGAATACATTATCCATGCAAGTATAAAAATAACATAAATAAAAAGAATAATAAACACAAACAATTACAAATCAAGTACAATTACAGATATAGACAAAAAATAAATGCCAAAGTCAGCAATGGCCATAAAAGAAGATTCAAACAGACGCTCAAGTCTACAGTCAATAAAATTACAGACACACAAGACTACATAACAAACTTATCATCAAAAACCCTTAACGCAGATCAAACTAAAATACTCAATTTAGGGTTAACATTCATACCAAGTAGCAAACTGAGGAAAGCAGCTATACTTCAAGCCTCAGCTGACTTCCAAAGGCTGAACAGAGTCAAATACCATTTCAGAAATGATCCACCAGGTATCATCCATCCTTTCCGTAAGAAAAGCACTTGGCAACCTCCCAGAGCCTCCCCAGAAATAGAAGAGTACCTACAAAAAATACAAGATACACTAACTGACCCACCAATTATTCAGTCCTTCCCTAATCTAACCAGAAGAGAACAAAATGCACTAAAAGAACTGGCCTTAGACAACACCATCATCATAAAAAATGCAGACAAAGGCTCAGGCATAGTAGTTGAAGACACCCAAAAGTACATAGAAGCTGGACGCGAGCACCTAGCCGATACCAGTATCTATGAAAGAATAAGTGATGACCCTACCATTCCACTTACTAATGCTATTAATCAGTATATACTACATGCACATAAAAAAGGAATAATTGACACATTAACTAAAGATTACCTTATATTTCCCGACAATAATCCTCCAAGAACACAACAACTATACTTTCTAAAGAAAATTCATAAAAATCCAATTGCCGTGAGACCAATAGTTAGCGGCAGTGGAGGCCCCACAGAGAAAGTGTCACAATTAATAGATATCCACCTACAACCACATGTACCACTCATAGACTCATACATAAGAGACAGTGGCCACATGATTAACATTATAGAAAACCTCACAATCCCACCCAACTGCACTTTAGTCACAATTGACGTTAAGTCACTGTACCTAAACATTCCTCACAAAGAAGGAATAGAATCAGTAATCAACAGACTATACCACAACAACCCAAACTCTGAAGAGGTAGCTATACCAGCTGGCACTATGAAAGACCTCCTCAATATAGTGCTCACTAAGAATTACTTTCAATTTGCTGGTGAGATGTTCCACCAAGTCCAAGGTACAGCAATGGGCACAAAAATGGCCCCAGCCTATGCTAACACATTCATGGCTGAACTTGAAACCAAACTACTAAATGACTATACTATAAAACCAGCTCTCTGGAAGAGATACATTGATGACATACTATGCATATGGCCAGGTAACTCTAATGAGGTGAAAAAATTCATAGAGTACCTTAACCAAGCTCACCCAACCATCAAATTCACTTATGAATGCTCAAACTCCAGCATAGACTTTTTAGACCTAACCATATATAAAGGTCAAAGATACAAACATTTGAAAACATTAGACATTAAGCCTTTCTTTAAAAAAACCAATAAATTTCAATATCTACATTACACCTCAGCACACCCTAAAAACACATTCTCTAGCCTAATTAAAGGAGAATTAACCAGACTTCTAAGAGCCTGTTCTGATAGAGATGAATACAACATAATACAACATAAAATGTACCAAGCATTTAAAGATAGAGGATATCCACCTCACCTAATCAAAAGGGTCCAAGCCACCGTACCATTCGAAAAAAGACGGGAGATTTTATTAGGCAAATCTAAAGAAGACTGCCCCTATGATACATTCTTAATTATGGAATACACCCCAGACCTAGACATCAAAACTATAAGAGAATCACTAAAACTGAGTGAAAATGATGAAAGCATACCAAAGCCATGCTTGAGTCTTAAAAAAACTAAAAATATAAGAAAAAAACTTGTAAGAGCCAAAGTAAAACATGTAGAAGACCCACCACAATCCAAAGAACCTATTGCAATCCCTACTACACCTAATCTAGATGGATGTTCAGCAGGATGCGCCACCCCAGGCTGCAAATGCTGTTCAGTCATGTCTAGAAAAATAAAAATATCATCTAACTCAAACTACAAGTCATTTTATACCCCCAAACATACCAACTGCAACACCAGCGCAGTGGTATATCTATTGGAGTGTCACAAATGTCCTAACAGAAACCAGTATGTAGGACAAACCAAAAGAAACATATCCCATAGAATAGCAGGCCACAGAGCTGCTAGCAGAATCAAAACTAACCTTCCACTCTACAAACACTTCATTAATTCACCTAACCATACCTTTGAGAAGGATATCAGAGTCACCATTCTAGAAAAAACTACTGTTAATCAATTAGACTCAAGAGAAAGACATTGGATTAACACACTACAGACAGTCTACCCTAAAGGACTCAATAGTAGATATGAGTAATGAATAATATACTTCACAGACAACAACACTAACCTTACTAGAAGTCATACTGAGCCAGAACTCAACTCCACTGCACTCTAGCATCCCTACTCAATTAACCTCTATTCACCGACTCATTATCGCTAATTCACGCCAGTTCGCGCCTATCCAATTAAGAAGAGCGGCTGGAAAGGAAGACGCTACGACAAGCAGAACTTCAACACCCACTCAAATTAACACTATTATCACGCATGCTCATTCAACGGACCAATAGAATCACCCCAACATTCATATTTAAATCACCACGCTATCATTTTTATGTCACTTACCATGATTAAGACTTGTCAATAAAGTCGAAACGTCGGTAGTTTTAAAATTAAAATTTAATATAGATTTAAGTGACAATGTCCGTTGAAAATAAGCCTCCTAAGAAGACCTACAAGGATCTAAAAGAGCTACTACCTACACACAAGCCGTCTTACAAAGATGCAGCCACAGGCGTGGGGCCAACCCGCAAGGGCATGGAGACTAGAATGAGTACTCGAGAAGGCACTCCAGCCATAGCCCCAACCCCAGCACTAGCCCTAGCCCTAGCCCTAGCCCTAGCCCTAGCCCTAGCCCTAGCCCTAGCCCTAGCCCTAGCCCTAGCCCTAGCCCTAGCCCTAGCCCTAGCCCTAGCCCTAGCCCTAGCCCTAGCCCTAGCCCTAGCCCTAGCCCCCTAGCCCTAGCCCTAGCCCTAGCCCTAGCCCTAGCCCTTAGCCCTAGCCCTAGCCCTAGCCCCCCATTGACCCCCCCACATCAGATACACAGATTATCATACCTATCACACCAAACCTAGACGGACACTCAGCTGGTTGCGCCATTCCAGGCTGCAAATGCTGTGCTGTCATGTCTAGAAAAGTCAGAATCACCTCTACTCACAATTACAAATCATTCTTCATTTCCAAACATACTAACTGTTCTACCAAAAATGTAATATACCTTTTGGAATGCACCAAGTGTACCAAAGGAAATCAATATGTAGGCCACACTAGCAGGCAACTATCTCAGAGAATAGCTGGCCACAGAGCAGCCAGCAGAATCAAGACTAATTTACCTATTTATAAACACTTTGCAAACCTACCTGACCACTCCTTCCACAGAGACATCAAAGTCACCATACTAGAGAAGACCTGTGATACTCAGCTAGATGCCAGGGAGAAACACTGGATAAATACACTAGAAACTGTGTTCCCCAAAGGCCTAAACAGCAGATATGAAGAGTAAAAGCCACTACAAACATTAATCATCAATTTACCGACACACCCGCGAAGCCACACCCCCTAGACGGCAAAGGAAGTAATAACTTACCACAACCTCGGAGAATCAATCCAAAGATCGACGAAAAGAACTACATCATCTCTCACCTTGAACTACCAATCAAATCAAACTCGCTCACTATTTAAAGTCACCACCACGTGTTTTATATCATTTCACCCTTGAGAAAGGCTCATAAGAGGCCGAAACGTTGGGCAATTATTTTATTATTATTAAGAACTTTAGTTACAAGTAAGAGAGATGAATACCCGAAAGGGAAAACAAAGCAGCCAGTCAACTGGCAAAAGCGTAGCGCCAGTTAGGGGGAAGGACAGAGACCAGAGAAAGACTGATCACTCCAGTAGCCCTGCCCAACCCCCAGCCCCAGCCCTAGCCCTAGCCCTAGCCCTAGCCCTAGCCCTAGCCCTAGCCCTAGCCCTAGCCCTAGCCCTAGCCCTAGCCCTAGCCCTAGCCCTAGCCCTAGCCCTAGCCCTAGCCCTAGCCCTAGGAAGAAGACTGTATTGCAGCAATCCTCCCAAGTGCAAAGTTTGTGGAACGATGTCTCTGCAGAAATGATGACGGAAGAGGACACTGGGAGTGATGACAATTTCATTCGCCATCGCCAGAGCTGGAGGTCCGAAAAATTTAACAACTTCATTGATGAATTGGATTCCGCAAAGAATGCCAAGACATTGGCGAAGAAGCGAGAGATTGGCAGTGGCATAGAGCGTGATGTGCCACAAGTGGCAAAAACTTGGCTGATAGCTGCTGAGAGTGACTGTCACCTAGAGCAATAAACATTGAACAAAACCTCAAGGTTATTATCACTTTTATCTGTATTTATCACTTATCTGCACTTATCACTTATCTGTATTTCTCACTTTGTATTTTCTTTTTCTATAAGACCAAAGAATTGATGATATTTAATTATTGACTATAAGTTATAACTACTTTAAGATTGTTATTAGAAGGAGTATAATATTATTATAGTATTGTGTTATAAATCCAATATTGCCAGTTATTGCACTATATAGTTGTGTAACAATCCAGATATTAGACCTGGAATATCAATAATATAGTACTAATATAAGAATATTTTAAGACCAGTACAGGCCCGTAGCCAGAGGTTCGCATTGGGGGGTTCGGATTTTAAGACGCAAAAAGCCACACCTACTTTTGTTTCCTCGTTAATTCTTCTACAATACTAAAAAACAAAAGATATGTGCACTAGGTATTCCACTTCAAAACTATAATTCATTAAACACTGTTGATATTCGAGAGAAAAGAAGTATTATTCTCGTAATACGCCTTATTCGTACAGTACGGCGTGTAAACTGTCCGTTCGAAATGTATTGGAAAAATCGCTATAACTAAGTGAAATAGCACGGGACAAAGTGAAATGCCACGCTAGCTTAAGTAAGAGTAAGAGCGCAAACATGCAGCTCTAGCCTTGGAAATGTACAGTTGTAGTTACAGACCGCTATCTCAACTATCGCTCTTACCACCCTCACCATATAAAAAATGGAATCATCAACACTCTAAATCATCGTGCCAAAGCGATTTGTAAAGATCAGACCTCCCTGGCTCAAGAGACCAATCATCTGAGATCAGTCTTCAGGAGCAATGGGTATCCAGATGCCATGGTTAACAGAATCATTCAAAGTACAAAAAACAAGAGCAGTGTTAACAAGGAAGAGCTACAGCAGGAGACAAAGAAAATCATGACCATTCCCTATGTGCAAGGCGTCAGCGAGAAGATAAAGAGAGTATGTTACAAAGAAGGCATCCATGTGGTATTCCGTTCAGGGAAGACATTAAGATCGATCCTAACCCATGTGAAGCCGAAACCAGATGACAACAATTTGCCTGGTGTGATCTACAAAATCCCGTGTTTGGACTGCAACCGCTCATATATAGGTGAAACGGGTCGGACTCTACAAGTTCGCATAGGTGAACACAAAAGACACTGCAGGAACCTAGACACCAGTAAGTCTGCCGTAGCACAACACAGCCTGGAAGAAGGACACAGGATAGACTGGAGTGGAAGCAAAGTGATAGACAAGGAAACTAACTGGCATAAGAGACGGATCAAAGAGGCTATTCATATCAGGAGAATTCCAAACTTTAACCAAGATGAAGGTCTTGCCATCAGCCCTATCTGGACAAGTGACATTACGAGATGATTGGCATTATCCTCACAGTTATTATTATTATTATTTTATTATTATTACCATTATGTTATTGTTTATTAGCTGCTAATTTTACTTAATTATCAAGTTATCATTCCTTTCTTCCTCCTTGTTCTTCATCCTTTCATCATTTCCATTCGCTTTCTTTCATCCTTAGTTCTTTATCCTTTATTCTTTCTCCCTTTGTTCCTTATCCCGAATCCTTTAGACTGCCAATCAACACCTTTTAGCACCCCTAGCCAAACCAGTCACCTATTTTACTGAGTCACTCAACCACTCATTTCACTTTTTTGTTTTTTCTTGTACCTGAAGAAGACCAGCAAACTTGGTCGAAACGTCGTAAAAAATTAAAAGTTTACTTGACGTGGGTAGTCCAAAATTAAACAGCTAATCAACAGAACGTCATTCTTTAGCGCAGAAGCAATACCCCTATTAGACAGAGTTTTTTCCAACAGATTAGGAGGAGCAATCGATTAAAGCAAAGTTCAAGAGAGAGTTTATCCTGAAATGCAGAGATAGTGACTGCACTATACATAGTAGCCACATTGTAAATGATCTTTAGCTTACTGTAGTCTCGTGCAGCTTTTATAAAGCTGGCCTACTATTAGCGTGTGATAGCACGGGTAACCGTGCTATTCGTGATTAATAGCACGAACAGCGGGATTAAAATAACACGAGGCATATCGGAGTCCTATTTCAATAGCTTTGCGAGCGCCACTGATCCTTAATAGAACAGGTTACCCGTGCTATCACTCGCTAATAGTAGGCCAGTTTTTTTTAATCATTTGCAGTCTAGCTACACTAGATAGTGCACTTGCTATCTGTATATTTGAGTTTTAACTTTCTCAGACACATCCGAAGGCTCCCTTTCTAATCTGTTGAAAAAAATCCGTTGCTTGTGCTATTAATATCGAATCGCACGCTTATCGGTGCTATTACTCATACTAAAGTGCATTACGTTACACTTTATAAAGAATATATGTAACGTAGCAAGCATTACTCATGCCGATCTGAGAGCGAAATTTTGTATCCAAGGAGCTGAATGTTTATTAGGTCACTTGGACTCAGACTAGGCCAGAAAAACAGCAGAGAATTCAAGCGCAGGTTCAGCACGATTGAACAGATGATGATATTCTAGAAGTTATATATGGGGTGTGGCTAAAATATTTACTTCCGGTCACTCTAAAGGGGGATTCGACCGAACCCCTCGAACCCCCCCTGGCTACGGGTATGCAGTATTGCAGGTTATTATACCGATCATGTAGAATTATACAACCCTCTTATAGCATTGTCAAGATACAGATATACTACCCATACTGAATGTATTCTATAATATGGTGCAAGATCATCAGATAACATGAATATGGTTTTAATTATATTGGTAGTATATTATTAGTATAATAGTAAGTATAATACTATAATTGGGGGTTTATAACCTACTGTTTTCACAGTGGTATAATATACAGGACATTCAACATATTTTGTTTATGCGTGTTTGATTTAATATTGTATTCTTTTGTAGGTATGTTTTTTTATGTTTTCGGGAATATTCGACCTGAGTTGCGATCTACAACTCGTACTATTCAGCTGATTGCATGTGTTGAAAGTCCGATATTGTCAAAGTATGGCTTCACTAAGGTGTTAGAGCCATTTGTTAAGGATGTAAACACATTAAGTTCGGTAAGAAATATACCTATCAGTAAAAGCGGTTTCATTCCGTATGTTTTATTTTTAGGAGGGTTTTTCAGTGGATGTTGAAGGTGTGACACATCACTTCTATGAGACTGTATTACTTTGCTTAGCAGATACTCTAGCAGCTCATCAATTAGGAGGATTCAAGGAAGGAGTCGGGTTTTCATTGCGGATATGTAGAGACTGCATGGCAACAAGAGAGGATATTCAAACCAAGGTGTGTTTTTAGCATAGTTTAGGATATAATGTTTATTTGCATAATAATTATCCTTAGTTTGTGGAAGATGATTTTGTGTTACGTGATGTTGCTACTCATGACGAGCACTGTTCTAAGCTTGATGGTCCACTGAGTGCAGAAGATTCAGTAACATATGGAATCAATGCTGTTTCTCCCCTCAATGCTATAAACAACTTTCATGTCGCAAATTCTCAAATCCCACAGGATGTGATGCATGTGCTTTTTGAAGGAATCCTTCCTTTAGAAACTAAGTTACTAATTGGTAGCTTGATTAGTGACAAGTATATAACGTTAGATTTCCTCAATCAACGTATAAGTCACTTCATCTATGGAAGAAATGAAGCTAGAAATAAACCTCCAAAAGAGTTTCAAAAAGCAAATTTCACTGGGACATCTAAACTCCATTTATCATGTAGGTGTACTCTATTATCTTTTTGTTATATGAAAAATTTCATTTTTGTGTGGGTTTTATTTCTTTCTTGATTGATTGATTGATTTGGTTGTTTTTGGTTGCTTTTTCCCATGCAGCAGCACAGATGTGGAATTTCGCTACATTGCTACCTCTCATGATTGGCAATACGATTCCAGAAGGTAATCCACAATGGGAGTCGTTCCTGTTACTATTAGAAATCACCAAAGTTTGCACAGCACGAATTGTATCAGTTCAATTACGTGATTATCATTGAAGATCATCATCATCTTTTTAAATCATGCTATCCGGATGTGAATTTTACACCAAAAATGCACTACATGGTACATTTTCCACAATATCTGACATAGTAAGTTGTTTTTGTTGTTGTTGTTGTCGTTTTATTGTTTTTTTTTCTTAATAGTTTATTTGAATTAAATAAGCATAAGGGTATAACAATTTACTCTATTACTTCGCAGTATTGGGCCAATGGTCAGTACATGGTGCATGCGTATGGAGGCAAAAAATTCATACTTCAAAAGAGTGGCTCAAATAGGAAACTTCAGAAACCTTCCATTTTCAGTGGCCAAAAGGCATCAGTGACTCATGTGTAGATATTTGCAAGGAAAGTTCTTTCTCTATGATGATTTGGAAGCAGGACCATGTAAGTATATGTGACCGTCTATGGGAAAATCAGGCACAACGCGGCATGCGTAGACATCGCAAAAAGATCGATTTAGTTCTTAAAATTGTATTAAATAAGCCTAACGAAGGGAACGGTTAGGTGATATATAGCGGGAATGGCTAAAGCTACGGCGATAAAACTTGGAGAGCTTAATATCTGCTTGCCGAGGAGTGTGTAAGTGCAAAAAAAATTTTTTTCGTCGGGGCCGCGTTGTGCCTGATTTTCCTGTAGACGGTCACATATTCAAAACAATTTTTTAAAGTATTAATCTATGGTGATTTTCCAAATAGAGCACATGTTGTCTAATTTTAGTCACGTATCTTCGTCAGTGTTCAGTGTGGAAAAATAACATGTCATAGTGCTTAATCCTAAATTGTGCTGGGAGCTGCATTAAAGCATTTTCTGACACTTTCAAAGCACTTAACTTCTGTCCAGACGCTCTAGACATTGTTTGTAGGTGCCCAGAGATTTTATTTATTGATTTATTTTATTATTTTTATTTTTATTATTATTATTATTATTATTATTATTATTATTATTATTATTATTTATTTTTATTTATTTATTTTTTTTACTTGTCTAGGTGTTTCCAATAAATGTTATAAACTCGTTGGTTACTTCTGTTCCAATTAATGCTGATACGTATCTCACACTTTTTATAATATCCCCCTTTATCGCCCAACTATACTTTGTATGCTTTAGTTCAGTTGGGAACAAACAGTTTCATTATTAATTGTTATAGCTTTTAGGGAGGTGTGTCTGTTGCGAATTCAGTCGTATTTCATTATTATAGGCACGAAAGACTCAATCACCCAATTATGTGATGATGATGTGTGTGAAGCAGTGTCAGAACTACTTCCAGAAACTGATTTACAAACAAAATTAGTGGGGTAAGTTAACCCTTTCACCGGCACAAGCGCCTATAGGCGCTCAAGAATGACGTAATGCGGGAAAAAAGATTTCCCCCCTAAACGATAAACGCTAAAGCTTAGCTGCAGCGTCCAGAGCACGGCTAATGTGTTGTTCTATTGCATGTATTTTTAGAATAGAAATAGCTACTACGTAACTAAGGTAGTCGGGCTAAAAATAAACTTAACGTTAGTTCGAAAAATGGCGACAAATTTATCTGCAACTGAGGCGGTGGATCTTGTCTGCGACGACGTTTTCAGCTGCGAACGTGAGTGGGAAGGGGCACAGGAGCTATATAGCTACCGCAGAAGTACTACTGTCGAGGATAGAGAGTTGGACTTGCTCGCTAAAGCTGTCATTTCATTGCCAGTTGAGGAAACTACTAGTTCTCAACTTGAGAGCTACTAGAGCGCTGTAGGTAGCGAACATACCAGCAGCTATGTCAAAGAGGATATGGAACTTGATATTCCAGGTAAGAAAAGCAGCTATTTACGCAGTATATTTGAGGAAAAAGTAAGAAATAGTTTTCCCGGGAACATGGCGGTAAGTTTTATTATGCCCAATAGCTTTCCCAGGAATATGGCGCTAATTTGGTCACAGCTGTAAACTGTTTTCTTATAAACTCCCAGCAATGAGTAATGATTTGACTTAGCCTCCTTTGCTCTCTGAATTACTTTGGACTTCCTATTCATTCCAAGGATGATGTCTCTACTTCTGCAAGGTCAGAATAATTGAGATGATGGTAAATACTGATTATGTTGAAAGCATGAAGAAAGGTTGACAAAGTATTGAATGGATGAAAAAGGAAGAGTATGAGTAAGAATATGGCTAGAGGGAGGAGTGAGTGTGTGCGGAGGACTGGAATTGTTAGCAAAATATTCTTTTATTCTTGAAGTTCTTCTGCCCAGCTATTTCCCAGCGACCAGTCACGCCTCTCCTGGTGTCATCAGTAAGCAACAACATTGCTGGCTGAGAACAGTAAAAAATATCTAATCATGCACAAACAATTGCTAATATTGCACTGGAAGCATACCGATCACTTTGTTATGATATAGTTACATTGTGGTCCCAAAAACCACTTTGTGGTTTGCTGCTAAGCAACCAAATTTGACCAAAAATGTTGAACAATACACGTACTTTCACGTGATATATGGTTGCTAGGTACTTTTTTGAACTCTTGATTTTATATTTATTTTTAACCCTCTCGTTCCCAAATTGTTTGGACGCGCGCGGAAAAATCTATTCTTCTACCGCGGAATAGAGCATTACCGTTTTATTTTTTTTACTCGATGCTGGCTGGGAAAACCCCATAGCAACCATATATCACTAAATAGACCAAGAGTTTGGGATTCCCCTCATTTTTTGATTGAGAAAATTGAATAATATTTAGGCCCTCTACAAATACTTTTAAAAAAAAATTTTTTCCTCCAAAAAATTACACTTTTCCCATCAATAAAAAATAAAAATAAAAATAAAAATAATATTGTTTGATGCATTGTATACCAATATTATATTAGTTCAACAATAAAATATGTTGTTTGTTGTGTTTGGTGCTGATTGTGATCATGTAGGAGACATCTATGAGTGTCCACAAGGAACATATGCCATCGGACGTCGAGCTCCACTACAAAACAATTTCATTCACACAAAAACAAAACAACAAAGATATTAGTAATACAAACAACAAATTATTCATGATCCTATATAATTGCAACTTTATGATGTATTGTATGCGGTTTCATACAGGATTTTTGTTTGGGGTGGGGCTCCGAGTGTACTTCGCCACACCCATTTTTTGGAACCTACACTACTTTGATGCACATCTTTGCATAAGAGTCTATACTTCACACTGATGATCAGTGTTCGGTCCTATGCACTAAATGGCTCAGTTATGATAGGAACATAATGGGATACAAAATCAGACTAAAAATAAATAAAATGGGATACAAAATCAGACTAAAAATAAATGCTTCCAAAATGTTCATTTCTATTCAACTCCCAAAATTCTAGGGGGGAACCCAGGGCTAGCCTCCCACTGTATGAACCCCTGGTATGTATACTCCACACTGTACATGAAAGAAACAATCGTTGTATTGAGAAAGTGTAATTTGAAAATGAAAAGCAGTACAAGCACACACGTGGAATTCAACTTACCCGGCATGGATGGTGTCACAGACTGAACGATCCCTCCCATAGGATCCGGAACCTCCATACAATACCAAAAAAACACAAGACAACAATGACATTTGTAACATAACTGCTGGCCTCGCTGTATTGAGCCCCCCCTCCCCCGTCATTACTTTTCACTGACATTCTTGTACCATAACCCCCCTCCCCCGTCATTACTTTTCACTGACATTCTTGTACCATAACCCCCCTCCCCCGTCATTACTTTTCACTGACATTCTTGTACCATAACCCCCCCCTCCCCCGTCATTACTTTTCACTGACATTCTTGTACCATAATCCCCCCAGCCCTAGCTGGACACCCAAATATCAGTAAGTTGAAATGAAATTCAACTTACTTGGCATGGATGATGTCACAGACCGAAAAAGACCACCGAGTTCGTTCTCTCTCAGGTTGGATCCGGAAGTGCCACATACTGTTTGTTCATGGTTGCTCTCTCTCTCTTTCCACAAATGCACGCACACACATACACATACACACACACACACAAGAAAAAAGAAGCTACAGGTGAATACAGATCATAAAAATAAATGTATAATTTATTATACATAAATTGACTGGTGTACACACACACACACACACACACACACACATGAAATTCAACTTACATGGGCATAGTAGTCACGATCCAAAAAGATCCAGAGTTCCCTCCCAGGTTGTATACGGAAGCGCCACATACTGTTTGTCCACGGTTGCTCTCTCTCATTCCACAAATGCACACACACACATACACACACACACACACTAGAAAAAAGAAGATACAGGTGAATACAGATCATAAAAATAAATGTATAATATAAATTGACTGGTGTACACACACACACATACATGAAATTCAACTTACATGGGCATAGTAGCCCCGATTGGAAAAGACCTCCCCCCCCCCCCGAGTTCGTTCCCTCCCCGGTTAGATCTGGAAGCGCCAGAATAACATTTCAACTCCACGCACACACATATACATCGAGTGTGAAGCTCCACTACAACACCACAAAAACACAGACAACGACAACGACAATAACAATACATATTACAACTTTTGGGATGTTCAGGGGGGGGGGGGGGGGAGCAGCCACAAATATCAAAGTCTGTGGTCCTTCACACAAAAAATTATGGAATATCAATGGGTGTGTTGTCATCTTTCTTCCACTCTCCCCCTACCTCATCCACCCGACTCTTGTTCTTCGATTCCCGCCTTCTCCGACCGCGAGGACGTCCAGAACTCGGAGCAGGAGGAGCCACTTCCTCTTCTTCATCACTGGAACCTGCTGCCTATTCGTGTTTCATCATTGGAAGACTCAGGTCCGGTATCCTCTCCTTCATGACTGGAAGACTCTGCTCCTGTCGCCTCATCTGCGTAATCGGGGTCGGTGACTGCATTCACATCTGGTCCTAGTAGTATATGTGGTAAAAACTTTTTTTAAATTTTTTTGAAAATTTGAATTTGTTAAAAAAACCACAAGCCACTTTCAAATCTCAAAACTCAATGAAATATATATATATTATAGCTAAACAGCTTACTCTATCTCAATATAGCTATAAATAAGTCCTTTCCACAACAGAAGCTTGCTATTGATCAAGAGAAAGACAAGAGAAAGACAAGCTTACCTCGATCATCTTCTTGACTCCCATTTTCAGTATCAGAGTTGACGGGGTCTGGTCCACCAACCCTGATACAGGGCCTCCTATAGCCCTAGATGTCGTCTCCCTTCTCTCCCCTTGATCCTGAGTCGCTAGAGTCAACATCAAGCAAGTCTAAAACTTGCACCGCATTGTAAACTTCTAGACGCCATCTTCCAAAAAATGACTTTGAAAAAAATTTTTTTTTGCATAGTTACCGGGGTCACACGACACGCTCACTTTTTTCCTATGATGTAATAAGCATTACCTAAGACTGTACGTAATAGGGAGGTCCCCAGTTGAACTGGCGATATAAAAAATGGAGAAGACTGTAAGTCAAACCGCAAAGTCTTGGTCGGCAAAGAAGCGGTTGTTTCAATGTGTTATGGAAGGCTACTGGGCTCAAGCAATTTTTAGCTGCTTCTACAAAGCTCTGGAGATGACTGGATCCATAAATGAAGCTGCTGTGAAGAAGGTAACTTTTTTAAAAATTCGACGGAGAACCAATGTTGTTGTTTTTTGCCGAGGAAGAAATAAACGCAACTGTTGTGAGGTACTGTCGAAGCAGTCCTGGCTGAAAGCTATTTTAGATGCTTCTCCAATGCATTGGGCACCTGTGTATGCAATCTGAAGGTTCTAGCTATAAAGTAACTATTTTTAAAAATTCGGAGAAGTCAATCGGTCTTCACCCGCTTCAAAGCGGGATTGGGAACGAAAGGGTTATGCTAGTCTAGTATGATAATACCTGACGTGGATGTCTCCACTGTCTGTCTGCAGGAGTACCTCCTGAAGAAGTGCCTTGTGTCACCGAGCATGCTTCTATGAGTTGTATTAAAAGAAGAAGGGTCAGTGTAGGCTACAGCACTTTGTCAGTGGCTGGACGAGATAAGGATATTTTGATTCCAGCCTCAACTGAATCCTCAACTCCAGCTGCTGCTGCACTCTCCTCCTATGGGACAGTCAGTGGCATTACTGTCAGGAGGAGACTAGATGATTCACTGGATTTGATTTTTTTTTGTAATGATTACTATTGTTATTATTATTATTATTATTATTGAGCCACCAGTTACAAGATGATGAGTTCAAACTAGCTTGGTAAATGAGAATAGGTTTTTTTGTGGTCAGGTTCACATGCCCCATCTCCTCCAAATATGCCTGATACTACACTCAAATATACATTGAGAACAAGGGTCTAAGAGACATGAAGGTCCTGGCTGCTGTGTCCCAAGCAAAGCAAGGGTGCTACTAAAGACTAAGGACCTGAGATCCCATTGGTCGAATTTGTGTAACTTATTTAGATTATAGCAAGGTTGCTATGCAGGCACGAGTTGTAAATACAGCCAATCAGATTAGTGATATTCTTCAGTATCAAATGGATAATAGATTTATTATGTACTGCTCGTGTGTGGGTACCATAGTTACTTGCTATGACACTCTAAACACAATAAACAAGTTTATATCCTAGGGGGACGTAATAACCCAACGTAATAACTATGAACACAGGTGCTATGGGAAAATATTGCCCTTGTTTACTTTAATGTATTTTCTATGTGGCAACAGTTATCAGGTTCTTCAGTACCTAATAAAAATTTATATTATGCTTTCCCTGTCAATGCATTGCATATCACTGTTGTGACAACATTAAAACCTTGATTGCTACATGTCAAATAATAATGGTTATGTTTGTTCTGACAGCATTGTTACCCTTGATGGCAACATGCAGATAATCATCCTTTGCACGTAATTCCAGCATTGCACATGCACCATACTACTGTAAGACAGCAACGACTGATGCTAGGTGAAACACAATCAATGGATTTTTTTTATTACTTGTGCTTATACTTAAAATTAATTTGCTTGACCTCGCATATACAATAATGTTTGTTTGCTGAACACATAGCTGGAGGTAAAGAAATTCATGAATAAGATGCATGTCACCAAAAACAGTCATTACATGCACGTAAAATTTCTACTGTATGCTACATAAAACATTCTTGTTCCACGTGTTTTGTTAATTGTAATGGCTGGCTTGCGCAAAATATTCTGTTAGGCTTGAGTAACATGCATTAGTAATGTTCCAGTGTAGGGAACTCCTTATTATTCAGAATTAAAGGAATACTATTATATATAATATACAACATTGAAGTCGCCAAAGAGGGGATGGTCATAATAATCATAATACATTTACAAACGTTTGACAAAATAAGGTTTAATGGAAAGTGAAAATGTTCTTTTTGAACTTCGAAGAGCTCTGCCGATGTCTTCCTTCTTCCAATCCAAGTAACCCTTTGAAGGTTTTCTTTTCAGAGAATTTGCATATTTCATTAATATTGGTCAGTACAAGTACCTACCCATCTAAGCTATCTTACCTGATGACTTTTTCAAGCTCAAGCGTGTAAGATTTTCTTTAACTTCATTACCGAAGGTATAACTCCTGGCTTGTTTCATATTCTATTGTTAACAACAAAATTTCAAAAACAACAACAACCTAAATTTCAAAATTGAGGGTCGCGCACCAACCTCAAAGAACTCCTCCTTTTCACGACGTAAAATTCTTCGCCTTACTTCATCTTCACTGGGAAAGATATCTTCCTCCTCCTCACTTGATTCATGATATGCTAACCAGATAAATTTAACACTCATGTATTAACAATTTTGGACAAACTCATCCTGTACCTGAAGTATAAGCTCGTGAGGATGATCCAGGATGAACTGATCCTGAGGCACAAGCCCCTGAGGATGCTCGAGGACGAACGGATCCTGAGGTACAACCTCCTGAGGATGATCCAGGATGAACTGATCCTGAGGCACAAGCCCCTGAGGACAATCCAGGATGAATGGATCCTTCCTCCTCCTCTTCACTTGATTCATGATATCCTAACCAGAAAATTGTTACTCATAACACTCATGTTGTAAATCAGTACAAACTGACATAGAGGACAACTTTGGACAAACTCATCCTGTACCTGAAGTATAAGCTCCTGAGGATGATCCAGGATGAACTGATCGGCACAAGCCTGAGGATGACCCAGGATGAATAAAATCTGAAGTATACGCTCCTGAGGATGAGCCAGGACGAATGGATCCAGATTCTGAGTGCAATCCAGACACAGAGGATAATCTTCGACGATTGGGGTCATGGGATGGTTCAGACATGGAAGGTGTAGACCACACAGAAAACTCTGGAAAAAAAAGATCAAAGTATGAAATACACATAAGAGAGTCGGTTAGTTTTCAAGAAACTTTAGAGCAAAGGTGGATCTATCTACTGTACCTTCATCACAATCACTATCATCACTGATCTCCTCCTCGTGAACATTGAGCTCAGGATCACGAAAATCTTGTCACAAAATCACATGTATTTGAATAGATTATGGAAATCAAATTTTCCTACCATTGCTGCCTGATGAGTGGTGGTATATGTGACTTGGAACAATGATGAATTCATCGTTGGGAAGTTGTTCTATTTCCACATACTGACTATAGGATGCCACTAAGCCATGTAACATTTCCTCACACCTTAGCCTTGTCATCTGTACGACTTGCAGAGCACCATTGTTATATAAAGAAGAAGGCATTGCTCTAATTTTTTTTACAGCACTGACTAGTTCATGCCAATCCTTCAAATAAAAGGATACAGCTGCCTTCATTTCAGTTTCCAGTAACTGTATTTCTTCTTCAGAACGAAGAACCAGATGATGATGCTTAATAGCATCAAACTGAATCTTCTTGGGTACATACGCCTCCGATGAACCAAAGCTGTTTGTATACCAATGAATGAACCCAAGATTAGTTATGTCTTTCCAGCTCAAACAATCAGCTGCGCAAACACCAGGGAGGCTGTTGTAGTCTTCAATTAATTGTTTAAGTCTTGACGATAACTTATTTAAATTCTTAGACAACCTGGATGCCAAATACTGACCATCTGCATAACATAAGCAAATACTTTTCATCCCGTGCGTGAAGAAAACATATTTTGCCTTCAGATTCAGTAGAAACCATCTGTCACGGGAACATTCATCAATGGCAACAACAATCTTTTCTTTCTCCTCTTCTTCCATCATTCTCTTCATGTCTTTAAAGATATCACAGTCAGCAGTCCACCTTTCCATTTCATGTTTCGATTCATACTCCTGCAGCTTGGCCTCAACTCTAAAATGTGTTGTATTCATAACATCACACTTGTAATATAATAATAATAATAAGCTCACTTCTTAATTTTTTGAGTAAAAGCTGGAAGTTCATGGCTACAGTCTGTGACTGCCTTGCTAATAAGCATTCATCAACATAAAATATCAGGTTTTAGTTTAACATGGACAAACTAACTTCAAAGTATAGTAGTCATCCAAAAGAGCAGCATATTTTCTTTCCCACGGTGCTTCATCAAGTTCTACACACACACAAACAAACACACACACACACATTTCATGGTCAAGCATACTAGATACCATCTTCCCAACCAACCTGAACGCAACGACTGTTTCATAAGTTCTGCTTGGTGCCATCGTTCAATGTCAGCTGTGCTGAATTGAACTATTTAAGAATTATGATCCATTTAAAACAATACTACAATATTAAAATATGTTGTGGCAATTATTACCTGGAGAGGAAGTCATTATTTTGTGTAAGGCTTCCATAGACTCCTGTTGTGTCTTAATAGCTCTCTTCCTCCTTTCTGGGAGCAAGGTTACTATGTGTGTGTGCGTGTGTGTGTGTTTGTGTGTGTGTGTATGCGTGCGTGCAATGGAAGCAATATATGAATAGAGTCGAGTAGAACATTTTTAATGATACAAAAACTTACCAAGCCTTTGGGCTGACTTTTTTGAGTAGTGCAAAAGGGCATCAGTCAGGACATCAATACGATGAGATGGCCGCATCTCCTTGGTTGCTTTGGCATACTTTCTAAGATATGCCCAGAGCCTCTCAACTACTTCTCCGTCAGTCAGCCCAAAGCAATCCTTATGACGAGGACTGTATTGAAACTGTCAAATAATTATAAAAATTATGTACAGCCATATATAGTAGTAAGTATCATATAGTAGTAAGTATAGTACCTGGCATTCCAGTTTATGGCCGTACGAATGAAACACTGGAACAGCAAACTCAAAAAAATCAGTGAGATCTTTACGACTGCGATTCTAGGTACCCAAAAGATAAACAAAACAAAGCTTTTTATTTAGCATTGCAATAAAGTTTCGTAATTAGTAAAATTCGTTATTAGCAACTACACTTGGAGTCACTGTGAAAGTTTCACTATTATTATTAAACACTCGTACATACAGTAGAACTTCAGTTATCCAAACTTCAGTTATCTGAACACCCAAAATCTAATAGTAGCACGTGCAGACAAGAAGAATTGCTAGACCATGCCCTGTTACTAGTACTCTACAATACATTTTTCAATGGTGTTCAGTTATCCAACATTTCATTTATCTGAACACCCCTCGGTCCCAACGTGTTCGGATAATTGAAGTCCTACTGTATAACAAATGAAAATGTTAAACGAAACTTTGATACTGCACACCCCATCAGTACCCACTAGTGTTTGATAGAATTTGAATCATTCATTCTGAGCCTAATGAATTATCATACAATTATGTGTAAACAACTGAAAAAGGGGCTTGCTGGACATAGCAAGTGCTGCTTTTGTAGCATAACAGCCATTATTAAGGACTTCAGTTGTAAGTTCAAATAATTTTTGTCTTTGAAATGAGGTAAATTTGACGTCCAATTCAACCAACAGAATAACAAATACATGCTAAAGGCTAAATCCCTAATAATTCCAAATTAAGACTATCATGTTATAACAATTTTACCTTCAGATGCTTAGACAAAGTGCAAGCAACATCATAGAGCAAGTACACTTTTTGACGTTGCCCAAAGTTCTCCAATATTTTTTCCAGCATAAAAACAATGTAAGAAAATCTGAAAAGAATATTTAAAGCAATAATACATCTGTGATTACCATAATCAAAAACTGTTTCTGCGTGATAATTGATGAATATTTTATATTGTGTGCTTGCCAACTTATGAACCGCTGCCAATTTAGCAAATGACCAAAGCACACCATGGGACTACCTGAAATAATCTTAATATTGAGAAGGTCTAAATTGTGAATTATTAAAAATGCTCATTAGTGCTTTGTGCTGGTGCTTAAAAGCATTTTGAAAATTTCAGTGCTTGTGCTTATGTTATGATTGACCATTTGATAAAATGCTTGTGCTGTACTTACTTGAGCACACTATTAAAGTGCTTCCCCATGACTGAAATGAGTGACATTTTGAAGAGATCAGTAAAGAGTGACTGACAGCTGGGCACAAGCATTCTAAATCCCAAAAAAAAACAAAAAAAACAACCCCACACTCTAGACTAACCAGGAAAAACACCAAATCCTATTTGCGAGTTTCAACTGTAGAATAAAGAATAATGTAATGGATTTCTAACCGTTCTCCATGACGAAGGGACATCATTTTGAATGGAATTTCATGTCGACAAACTGCCCCACAACACCAGTTTCATCAAGCCGACTGTATCGATTTCTTGATCTCAAAGAATCCCCAGCTAGAAATTGACTGCATTCCTGAAATAATAGCTCATGTCATATCAGTTGTTCATAGCATGGATAACCATGGTATTCGGGATTAATAACATGAGGAATGGAATTGAAATAGTACGAGGCAAAGCCGAGTACTATTTAAGTGATAACACTACAGCTTCCCGTGCTATTTTATTGTCCCCCAGACTTATTTCATTTGAATCGCAACTTTCCCAATATATTTTTCAATGGGCAATGTACGCTGTGTACTATTACATTATATATATATATAATATATAGATACGTGTACCTTGTTTACTGATGCTTTTATGGAACCATAGCCACTGACATGTTCATCTACTTTGTCTTGGTCAACAAACATGGTTTGCTCATGGAGAGGTGGGCATACACTACTACCAGCAGCTTTTTTCCGGCAGAGTCCAAAATTACCATCAATGGATAAAAAGATGGTATCAGTCTGCGAAACATAAAAACACACAGTGAGTCAGTATAATTGAGTTTCATAAATTATCGCGTACCTCAGAGCAGCAAGGACATTTCATCCCATTATTGAGTCTATTCGGCATCAGAATATCAAGACGACGAATCCTACTTTTAGCATATCTGCACATACTATAATTTTATTGACAGCATAAGTGTAGTAAAAAACCATACCTATACTCTTCAAAACTATCAATGATGACTGGATAAAGGTTGCGCTCTTTTGTCTAATCCATACAAGTAATGTAAGGTCAATAACTAAAACAGAATATACAAAATTTACCTGATGAAGTTTTGAACTAGTCAGGATTTCAAAAGCAGCCACAAAGTCCTGCACTGCAATTTGACACTCCAACATTAGAACTTCCAACCAGTCAAATAATTGGAATGTGAAAGCTAATTGTGGCTGCTTTGGAGTTGCTGGAAAGAGGTGTGCCTTCAGAAGTGTCTCAACTTCACTCTCACAAGCACAAAACACCATAGAAAAGATCCTATTAAAAATTGTCATTGCGATAATACATTTTTAAAAACTTGAATTTAAACTACCATTTATATCAACACAAGTAATCTCTCGTGTATACTTTGTAATGCACGTACATGCCCCCTCAATAGAAATGTTCTGTCTAAATGGAATATACATACCATTTTCCTCCTACAAAATAGCAAACCACAAATATTAATGATAATATGAAGACAATAAAACTATTTTTCAAAGTTATGGGAACCTTTTGTTCCGGTAGAGATATAAGAATTCTTTCCAGGGTTAATTTTTTCAGCAATTATGTGCTTTATCTGCATACTATACTATCCTCTCTTGTTGAACCAAAATATTCTACTTTTCCTTTACTAGTACCCCAAAACTGAATTAAATGTAACCCTTACCATCCATAAGAGAGGAGAGTGAAATATGTTGAATGAGGAATGCAGTTTCGTAGCACACTGTTCGCAAAAATATGCATTTGCACCACAATCCGGACACCAGACATGTGCAGATGGAGAAGTACAGAAAACACTAACTGCGCCTTTCAAAAAACCAGATCCCAATACCAGACCTGTAAATACTTTAGTGCGAACTTCTGCCCAAGCTTCAGCTGCCCTTTCCTTTCTATGCTTGTGAAAAACTGATTGTTCATGAACTTCACTTTCACATTCAGCATATAGATCATCAGTTCTATCATGACTTGGTTCAATAGAACCAGTTTGCTGTACAGATGGAGTTTGGCATAAAGGGTACCTTACAGATTCTATCGTAATTCCTCTTCTTCGGCCTTCCCTGGATCGAACAAAATTGAGCTTCACTGAATCTGGTTTTTTCTTCTGCCTATGCATTCAGCAACCTGTCAGACTTGAGTTCAGATTATAGTTCTCCACTGAATTCGTAATTCGCGCTCCGGACTACACGTGGCGTACCCTGGTTACTATGGCGATTGGCTGGAATTGCTGGATTACAATTGTGCTAAGTCAGCAATAGTTAAGTCCCGGCTAATATTTGATGACAACACTTGACAACGTCCAAGTAATTCCATGGTGACAACGCGTGAAGCGGGTGATAATTTCCCAATCCATTAGTGGGCGTAGTCGGTCTCCGCCCAATCAAGGCAGCGGTTGTAAAGGGTTTGGGACGCCACACACTACTAATTTAGGTAGTGTGTGGCGTCCCAACCCTTTACCTAACCGCTACGCGGAGAAAGGGTCTGGGGACAGTCACGCACCTTGGGTGTTCTAGAGCCCAGGTTTTGGGATGTGATTAGTTAACATATTTCTCCTTAGTCAGCCCTAGATAAATGAGTGGGTATCCTACCACGAGTGTATATAATAATGCCCACGCTCCCAATCTATCAATTGCTGCGCCCGTACATAAATACTCTGCGGTTGTGTTAGGGTATAACATACTGCGAACTGTGGGCGCCGTAAATGTAATTAGATAACCACTACCACATTCTTGGAGAACTGCCAAGGTGTATAATTGTCCCCAGACCCATTCTGGAATTGATCTCTCCAGCTACGTCCTAGTGAATGGTCCACGTCAAAATTGGTCTCGCTCCATAGGGACCATTTTGTCGTCTAAAATGATCCTGTGGACAATTAGCTGACAAAAACAGCCCACTGGTGAGACTGTTTTTGAAGAAAAAAAAAAGATCCCCCATGATAAAAATGGTGCCCTCTAGGACAAGCTTCATGCTATTGTCAACACATAACTTCCAGGCCCCGGCACTAATGCTGAGTTCACAATGTTATTAGCTATGCAGTTTTAATTGTCTTGAGGTGGCCATGACAAACAAAAGCATCAGAATAACTTGTGGAATTTGAGGCTGTAATAACATGAAATAAGATAATAATAGGTGACTAACCTTAGTACACAAATAAATTCTAGCTGTTCATAGATTACAGCTTTTCTTTTCAATATTTGTAGTTTCTTTTTTTATCAAGGGACATTATTCCATTAACCAATAGGAGAAGTTATTTAAAAATACACTTAACCAAGTAATTTTTTAACCTTTTGCTCTATTATGAAGATGAGGTCAACCATTAGAGCCAGTGATATGTACTAGGAAAAAACATAGGGGAGTTAACTTAGCCACTTTGTACTGAATTGTACAGAAAATATATTTATCTGGTACTTTGCATAATTAAAATATCATTAATTAAACACTCAATATTCAGACGTGAGAAAGAACAGGAAAGTATTGTAATAATTTACATCAAGTATTAGATATGAACAGAGTGACCACAACAGGAAACAAACTGTAGCTAGTTAACAGTTTACCACACATAAGTACAAGAACTTCAACCTCTCGTTATTATGGGCGGGATCTATTCTGTCTATGAATTTAGGACACCATTTTGGTATTGAAATAATTAGTTATTAATTTAACGATGTAGGCTTTAAAGCTTCAATAGAGTTTTAAAATCTAGTGGGCTATATTTTTATTGACCCCAGCTCTCCCAGATGAATCAGCACTCAGGTTAAATTGCACTATGTATATATTATAATAGCTGTAAAAATGAGAAAACTGCTACTATATTCATGTTATACTACTGGGTTCCATGAGGTGAGTCAAAAAGGGTATGTCTATGAGAGTGGTAGGCCTGTGCTGCAATGTTTACCCCTCCCACCCACTCCTGAGGCTATTAGTTGGCCATAATGTATAGCAACTGTGTTATTGGTTATTACCGGACAATATTATGGATTTGTTAATAGACACTGGGTTTTTCTAAAATGCCTACATGACGTGTTCTTGTGGTTGTATGTGTGATAATTGGAGATTATCTAACAGTATTGAGGTGTCAATAGAAACTGGGATTTCAACATGCAAACATAACTTAAACTTGTGGTCATATGTGTAGCATAAATATTGTTGGTAATTATCAATCTGTACGGATGTGTAAATAGATACTGATAGCTTTAATATGCATACACGACATCAATTCCACTCTTCAGAGTGTGATAGCGCAGGGGCCATTGCACTTCTCTTCCAATTACATGCATTGTGTAGTAAGGGCCAGGTCCTACTTGGGTATCTTGAAGAGATTGTCAAGTTGAGTTTGGGGATATTGTAAACATACACACCCTAAAATAACTAAGCAATCAGGAAGGTAATAATCGAAGGAGCAAACTGCAGGTGAGGTTATGGATGAAGTATGGAGAGAAGCAGTAGCTGCTAGCAGGAGAGAGTGAGAATGTGGTAGTAGGGATCGGTAAGGGATGTACTGGCAGGAGAGAGTGAGAATGTGGTAGTAGGGATCGGTAAGGGATGTACTGGCAGGAGAGAGTGAGAATGTGGTAGTAGGGATCGGTAAGGGATGTACTGGCAGGGGCTAGCGAGGATGTGCTAGCAGGTAGGGTGCAGGACCTGGTACTTTATATTGGTTGGAAGAGAGGCTCATGTGCATTATTCCAGTAATGGTTACAGAGGGCAAAGTGTGGGGAGATTGGCTTGAGCAGTCATGAAACACCGAGTCATGGAGCAATTCTTAAGGCTGGTCAATGTCATGTTTTAACACTCAAGCTACCTGCCTATAATTAGATTTCAGAACTGGAAAATTAGGATGTATACAGGCTAAAGCAGAGTTCAGTCTGAGAAAAATCACTGCCTAAGGACACAAAGTGCTACTATGTTATTGCCACCACAGGAACACAAAATGGGAGAACATTCTCATTGCTCACTTTTGAAACAACTACTCCTGAAGCTGTAGCAAGCTGATGCAAATTGGACATGGCAAGATAATGACATATGTAAGTAAGAACTTGAGAATTTTTTTTCATTAGATCTATCTTAGTCAATATATTAGCTTCACTAATGTAAATAATGAAAGTATATAAAAAATAAACTGGCTCACTATAGTACATTTTTTACTTACTTGCTGTTGATGATAAAAATTGCTTTGTAGTACGAATTGTTCTTTAAGTTTATAAATTTCAATGATGTATTAGTGACACCAGCAACAGGATTGGTTACAGTAACAGTGAAGTTACTATCTGTTATAAAAAGCTCACAATGTCCATAGACATCTGATACACATGTAATAGATTGATGACATCTAGAGGCCTAATGGAAATTAATGGCCTAGAATTCGATACCATAGATCCATCTACATATCAAGATTAAATATTGGGTGTCGATTGTTAATCATCTCATAAGGTGAATATTTATTACTGTTTTGTATGGATGCCCAATTATCATAATAATATTGGAATACAAAATAACAAAAAAATAACTCTATTGTAAAATGTAAATACACACTTAAATGAAAGCTATATAATTAAATTTAAGTTTTCATTTCTCAACATTTAGTCATTAGCTAGCTGAAGTGGTACAAAAACTGTAGTTACAACTGAAATTTTAACAAGAAAATTTTACCAAAGAAACAATAAGAGTGTTTATGTTACTCTGAGTCTCCTGTTAGGACACACTCCATTTTGATCTGAGTCTGTTTCCCTTCATTTGGGAATATGATGTTGCGTGACTGGATAACCGGTTATATAACCAACAGAGTAAGTAACCATCTAATGGTTGTGCATCTGTTATGCAACATTAATTTTGTACAACTTGACAATTTCACAGTTTCATTATAACACTTTTTTCAGAAGAGATAATATCTCATTTGTAACTAGACCTATTTTAGCTCTAGCAGTAAGCTTGTCTGATTACAATGATCCCCACAAGTATGACAATTATTCAGCAACAAACATTAGCATTTATATTGGCTTAACCTGCGAATTCAAATATAGCTTCATAGACTAGTTTATTTATATAAAACAATAAAGCTTCTCAAAATTCATGTGTGCTTATGATCATGGATTATTATTTAATTCAAATACTGTTTTGTGGATAGATAACAATAATAAAAATATGAATAGTTGTGTGTGAACTCCGCTTATAATATTATTACAATTTTTTTAATTGTTTTAAATTCTCACTAATTCTTGGAGAATAATACTTTGGTCCTCTGATATCTCCTTGGTCTACATTCACTGGAGTGATTTGGTCATCTACAGGCTTATTTACTGGTATGTTAAGCAAACACTGGCTTGTAGCAGTGTTGTTTGCAGTACATTGTATATTGTTGTAGTTGTATTTCTTAATCACAGTCAATGGATAGCCATTGTCCTTCGGTGCATTTGTGATGTACAACTCTTCCTTCATTCTATCCAGAGCATTGCTGCAGACTTCTTTGGCTCTGTTGAAGTGTTTTAATGACTACTTGTTTGTGAGCCATTGGATGGTGTGAGTCAAATTGCAGGTACTGATTGGTATGTGTTTGTTTCCTGTACACTTTGGTTGTTATTGTGCCATTTTCATGATGATAGATTAGTGTGTCCAGGAAAGACAACTCATGATTGGTTTCCAGTTCAACAGTAAACTCAATTGATGGCTCCACTGAATTTAAGTGGCCTTTAAATCCCATAACATTATCGCTCAAACATCATCTACTGTATGTATCGCTTCCAAAATACAGGTGGTGTGTGATATGTAGCAATGGCTCTCTCCTCTATATCTTCCATCACTAAGTTTGCAACAGTAACTGAAACTGGTGAGCCCATCGCAGTACCAAATGTCTGTTGGCAAAAGTGACCTTTATAGGACAAGTAAGTTGCATTCAAGCAAAAACTGAGCAAATTAGTAACTTCATTTGGTGACAGCATTGTGCGCTCCTCCAGAGTTGTATCATCCAGTAGTTTCCTCCTTGCAATGTTTGTTGCCATTGCAACAGGGATACTTGTGAACAGAGATTTCACATCAAGGGAAACTAAAACTGTTCCCTTTGGAAGCTGTTGTCCTGTGATAAAGATGATTACACAGTTGAAATGAAGTGAAAAGTCATAATTTTAACAGGATATAAAAAGAACACATATAAGAATATGAACAAAGACTCCATCAATCATGATGTTGCTCCAAGCTGGTCTAAAACTCAAACATCCAGGAAATATATTTTGTTATCTTCATCTCCTCTAGGACATTGAATACAATCTTTGTGAGTATTTAGGTAGTCATGAATTTTCTTTAATGTCAGAGAGATTGTCTTACTATGATATAAATGTATCGTCTACGTATTGGTTGAGTATGAAAGGATTTTTAATGTTTTCTCTTCAAATACTCTATAAATAGGTTGGTTAAGGGGAAAGAGGATAGCCCCTAGTTCTTTATTAATATAATTCATTTTCAAAAATACAATATGTGGATGTTATTCATAGTTCTGTTAAAGAACACACTTCACTAGGTGGGATTGATGTTCTATCTGGTAAAGTATTATCATCCTGGAATAAAAAAAATATGATAGGTAGGGAAATGATCTACAACTCCTCACACATAGTTACATGCTATAATCACTAGTTGTCAGGTGCTTAAGTCCTAATTTTGGCCACATGGGGACATAGCGGATATAAAAGCAATTTTTTGTTCATTCATTAGACAATAACATTTAATTTTGGGGTAGAAGCTGACCACAGGTGAAATGTTTTGGGCATTAAAATTATTGAAAACAACGTTAACAACTGTTACAAGAAAATAATTTAAGCCAAACAACATCCTGTGATGGTTTATGGTACAAATTGGCATGACTTGCAACATACTAAAAGCATGGAAAATTCTGAAGATCAATGGAAAAGTATTTTTAATGGTGGATTACATATTTATGAATATTCTTGAATGCAATGAAATGCTCATAATTTTCCATCGTTTCAACAAACTATGGATACCATTAGACTCCTTCAATCATTATCATTTAAATGCTATGAAAATTTTTATGAAGTGTGGCAAGTGATAAAATTATAGAATGTGAAGATTGATTGATTTTGGATATCTTCTTCAAATCTAGTACATAAATTAACTAGTTATCTGAGACCTATTTCTAAACCAACATCCATTTTAATGGGATTATTGGAGCAATTATTGCACAGAGTCTTTCTCTTTCCAACATTGCTCCACTACATAGCTACATCTATATTGCGGCAATTCTCCTTCAATTTAGGGTACTTTTAATACAACTCTATTATTCAATTTGTATTCATTTTTCTTTCAATTTTACAGCTATAGTTTTACATTATTGTTCTCATCAGCAACTATTAACTGTAGCTAATTGTTATAGGTGTATTAATTTGAATATTTAAATTAATTAAATAATTATTCAATAACCTTGCAATTATGTCATTCTTCATTTTCTTTGATTTATCAATGCTTGAGAAAATAGAATAAGATGTTGGAACAACAACAATACAGCTTTTATTAGTCTCAGCAAATTAATGCACTGAAGTGCCCTTTCCACATGATTTATGGAGCTAAATTGGATTTAAGAAAGGCCGGGGATAGTGTAAATATCATACCGGCTTAACGAAGGGAAGCAACTGACTTGTACCATGGCTCTAGGCCAACACAAAGAAACTATTTTTGATTGGAGGTTCACTTGTTTACTGCAAGAGGTCAATATGAAATGTATTGACCTTGAATTGAGTAATTTGATTGAACAGATTGAATGTACCGTGGTACAATAATTGGCTCAATATTGTATGCTCCAATAGTTTCTATCTTCCCTAAGAATGAGCTATAACATTAAAATGTGTGATTTTGAACTTTCACTTTATAAAATTGTTCACTGTGATAATAACCAACAATAGGCTTACAACATTAAAGAGCTGAAAAAATATTGTAATCTAGAATTAAAATAGCGTATTTGTTGACACAGTGGTAGATGCTAAAACTTTAATGCATGACTATGCTTGTTTTTGTTTGTGGTGATCCATTCGTTTACTGAGTATATAACATAGTGAACAACAATCCATTTCTTCAATTTGGATGACACATTTTCTATTGTAACACTGATTCTTTGGATCGTTACACAGAACCTGTAATTCACATGAAACACAATGATGAGAAATATGGGCTGCAATGAGATTTGAATTGCATGCCATGTCTTAGCCCTTAGCACTTAAAACTGCATCATAGGTTGAGGTTAAATATTCTCAATGCCAACTATGAACCGTTTCTACCAAGCCTATTCATTGATAGTGATCCAAATCCTTTTAGCTATTAGTCAGTCCACATTGGTACTTGTTTTCATTAGCATTGTATGTCATATTACCTGAAAATGCATACACTGCTACCCTCACATCATTATGCTGAATACACTACATACATGCTGCATATTTAGCACGACTACTTACCCTCAATGTGCATGTGCTGGGGAGTTATAGAAGCTGTTCTTTGTTTTTTTTTGTAACACCATTTACCATCATGCCATAATCAAGTGAACAAATAATTTATAAGATGTATTCTCTCTCTTTCACAGGCTTTTTTAAACAATACAGAATAAAAAATATTTGGTCGCCACTGGGAATCGAACCCAGGACCGCTTGTATAGCGGTTCGACTCCCGGTGGCGACCAAATATTTTTATTTCTGTATTGTTTGAAAAAAAGCCTGTGAAAGAGAGAGAATACCTCTAATGAGTAAAAGAAGGCTGAGAAAGAAATTGTGAAATAATTTCTTGTTGCCTGGTGTAGTTTCATTATAAGCAGAATAGTTTGGAATTTGAGTCTTGCACAAACACTACTGGGTTGTGTCCCTTACATGTTTCTCTTCTCATATAAAGCCAATGTACCAGTTTCATTGCATATGCTATTTTGATACCAAGCTGATAAGGTATACCCAAATAAATTATTTTTTGGTCATAGAAATGATTTGGTAATAGCTAGTGTAGTAGTGCTGAGGGTTCATACTTTTGGGTTCTTCATTATTTTTATACGTCATTATCTATACTTTCTCCTATGTGAATATTTTGTTAACAATTAAAAAAAACAACAACAACAAAAAACCAAACATTTCAATAGAACTACAATCGCTGAAAATTTAATAACTTACATTTATCAACAATTTAATCTTTGATCGATAAAAAATGTACCATAATTATAAGTTTTTCTTGATATTAAGGTTGAAATAGTCATACACTATAATAAAAGTAACTTGTACCTAGCCTAATACAGCAACCAGTGATGAATTTATTGAATCAGGGCAATAAACTACAGTTGACAGAAAAATATTCATTTGTTGCTTCAAACTATAGGTCATGTCTAAAATATTTTTCAATTTACATTTATTAACTCTAGGGAGATACTAGTTTTTGAATGTTGCATCTTAAAGCATATATGATTTGCTGATAAAGGAGCATATAATATCTTAATGAAGGTTTAAGACACTTGTTGGCCACTAATCTGTCAAAAACATCATTAAAATGTTTTACTTCAATCATTTACAAGGCAACTTTTCTCACTAGTTATTAAATTTATAATATTATATATTATATATATTATATATATATAATAATATAAGACATTTACTATTTGTTTGTAATCCTCCACCTCTGATATTTCTCACTAGTTTTGATCATTTGCAAAGTTCGAAATCAATAAGGAAAATATTCATTGCCAACTTACAGCTTCACAAATTCCACATTTAGAAGCTATAAATTCCCCATAAATTGCATTATAATATGCAGTGAGTATGTCATTGCCTTCTTTTTCCATACTAGTACTGTTGTTCTCGCACTCATTGCAAAAATGCGGCATTTTTAGTCGTAAGTAGTCTGATATTTCTTTGACAGTATCCCCTTGAGAAAATTCTAAATACATCATAATCATGAAATAAATTAATATTTCAACAAATTTTCACTCACCTTCATTCTCTTTCTGGTATTCTTGGTAACAAGTACGGCAAACTGGACTTGGATATAAATTCCGCCATATGTAAATATTATTTTCTTTATTACTGCGGCAATTCCTACACATTTTCTATAAATTAGAAATAGCTACCACAAGTATTACAAATAATTTCATATTTTAAACTTACCACACCACAGTTTGGGCAATAATGAGAGGGTCTTTTATATAATATAAATTTTTTACAATTTGAACAAAAGTTATGAGAGTCTTGTGGCTTCATAGGTTCCATATAAAATTTGAAGTCATATATTGGTAATGATGACTAAATATATATATATATATATATAATTATTATATACAGTATAAAATTGGCAGCCATTTAAAAAAATCTATTTATAGCTTTGCTTGAGTGAATTACAAGCTAAGTTTTGTCACTATAGACCAGTAAAAAATATTGCTCTCTGTATGCGGTGCAGACTTGGCAGTGAAAGTATTACGGAATAATCAGTGGTAACTAACAATATTTACAAGAAATAAAAATATTTGGTGAAAATTCAGATGGCAACTGTGGATGAAAAATAATCAAAAATATTAAGGCTAGTGTACGCTGTGTTGGGTGATGATCATTACAAGAAAGAACAACTCAAGTCACAAAATTAAAATATTTTGTCTTCAATATTATGTAGTCATTTTAACATCTGATTAGTTTAATCTTTTAAAACTGAAGTAATTTTATAGTTGTTTTAGGAATCATAAATTAGCATTTTCGCACATGTCAAATATTGTTGTGTCTTTCCAGTGTAATACAAATAATTTGTTTATATTAAATGAACTTTATAAATATATATCATCAATTTTGTAACAATCAACTAAATGTGGCACTAACATTACTGTAAGATTATTGTAGGATGAATTTCTTTAAGTGTTCTAAACTATTACTTCAACATGATGCGCTAAATCTATATTTGCTCCCAATTTACAACACTCATTTTTATGGCACATATGATGCTTGATCTTATGAGTGAATTGTTCTGGGATTATCTAAAGACCATAAAGAACATGATGACTAAAGCAAATCAATAAAGAACAATTTGATTTTATTAATTCAAATTTTTTATAGAATAATATATTTTGTGCCACAGTGTCTTTAAAAACTAAAATTACAAATTAATCATTTGTGTGGAGATATATTCACCAGCATTCCTACTGATCACGAAAACATATCTTGTGAAAACATTGATATGTTACTATGTTACTATTTTTCTTAAAATTAACTTAACATTTTCTCACCATTAGATATTTTTAATAAAATACAATCAATATAAAATCCTGAATATCTTAAACTATGCATGAAATTTAATTTCGTTTGTAATCAAATTGCAGTGATTAAAGTGTTTTGTCTAAATGGTATAAAAGAGACATTGTATTGGCACTTTAAAATGAAAAAAGTTTTTTTTATACTTATGCTGAAGTCTTTTAATGTAGAGTTTGTGCAGAAAATGCAAAGCCAGGAACTGTTCTTGTGGAAAATAGAATTTGTCAGTTGTGTCACTAACTTCCTAGAGACCATTTGCATTACAACAACTTAGCGCATGAAAAAACTGGGAAACAATGTCACATAAATAAGAACTTGGTCAAGAGCACCCTAATGAAGGAAAAACAACAACAAGCAAACAAACAAACCAACAAAAAAGTAAGAAAAATGGTAGGCTATAAAAAGGGAAAGAAAACGAGTACTGTTTATCATAATCCAACTGCACAGGAGAGTACTGTTGGAGTACCAATAGATATTATCCTGAGTACTTCGGCACACACACATGACATGATAGGAGCTAGACTTCATTATTCTACTATATCCCTTGAAAAATGAATATAGTGGTTTGTGTGCTGGTACATTCATTTTAAACATGGTATGGATCGAATTGAACGAATAGTGAGCTATTCTGGAGGTTTTTTTTTTGTGCAGCTACATTATTGAATTCAAATCAAGGAGGGAATGCCAGGATTCTCCATTTATACCCAGACCTCCAGACAGAGTTTGAATGTGGTAAACAAGGCTACATATTCTGAGTATGGAGAATAACATTGATTATAAATGTGACCTCTACGATACTGTTAAAGTTAAAATATTAGAACATAGTTTTATTAGTCTTACATCAATACTCATGACACCTTCATCCTTTTTTCTACCCACAGACAATATGAAGCCTCCCAATGAAACAATTGATAGTAGAGGCAGAAGAAATGAAAATACTGATGCAGCTAATAGAATATTGTACTTTGAACTCCCAATATCACAATCTCCTGTAAATATTATATATAATATTACATTACATGTAGCTAGGTTGCAGTACAAGTTGTTCATATATTATTTTCTTGCTTGCTGCAATAAAAAATCTCAACTAACTTTTGAATGGAATCAGCTAGATATCCGGTTTAGCACAACTCAAATGCTCGTGCTAAAGCAATTAGATAACTATTACTTATTGCATTAGTCTATGGGAATAAAAAAAGCCCACAGTTTTCCTGATCCTCACGTGACCAAGTTTACACATGAAAGGTATCTATATGCTCTCATAAACAATGAGCTTGTTTCTTCTAGAGTGTACTCTTTTAAGCCCTTTATCTGCACTAGTGTGAGCTGTGAGCTACTACACTTCAGAAACAGGCTACTGTAGGCTCTATCAAACATTTTAATTAAATAATTATCAGAGCAATTTCTGCGCTGATTAACCTTTTACCTTTGTTATTTGTTAACAATTTTTGTTGATATAAATATATTTATATTTCTGTTAAATATTTTTATATCACATACAGATATTCAGAACAATGAATGTAATCTTATTCACATTAAGCTTGATGATAATCATATAAGAAATGGGAACAAACTTTAATTACGAGGTAACTGCGTTATAATTCAGTATAGAGCTAAAGATTGTTAACTTCGAAAGAATTCTTCAGACACTCATGTAGGATAAAATTGAACTGCAATGTGTTGGTATTCTCTTTAATATTGCCTTAGATTCACAAGACTAAATTGTTTCCGGTTTATACTACGTTCATTCTACTGCACTTGTGGTTGTGTCAACTCAAGTTGGACAAACTATAGTTATTAATGATTGCTCTATGAAGAGGAGAAAAACAACAACAGCAAACTTAAAGAATTGACATGCTTATTTATCAGGGACATTCTGTGGTTGTGAACAAGATGTCTTTCTGATTTACATTAATCTTCACACTAAAAATGACTGATAAGATGGACTTTTTATAGTAATCATGCTGAATGTTTGTCTCTCACTCTGTATGCTAACAATGACAGGCACTGAAAATTAAATTTGACTAGCACTCAATGATACCATTGAGAAATCGGAATTTCCTGCTCCATAATTTTCTGCTCCTTAGAAACGTTAGTCAAATTTGGCTGAGTAAATACAGATGATAGACATTATCATACTATTGTATTTAACTTACCATTAGATAATGTGGCATACGAAATCCATAACACCAGTGCAATTATAGTAAACAGTAATGGTATTAGGCTGCATGAAATTGTTTCCCTGAAGAGAGAAACTGAGAATGTTTTCATAAGAATTATCGGTGCTATATAATCGAGCAACTTACTGTGGTGGTTGCATAGGAAGCACATGATGAATACTCCATATCCAGTCAGTAGAAATACTATTCCGAATATGAAAAAAGTAACTGCAGTTCCAATAAGTATGTTGCGGTTCATTGCTTAAAAAACATATAAATTTAAATTAAGAATGAGTTTGATGGTGTTGGTAAAGTTAGTATAGCAATTTGTACATCATTAGTAACAGGCTAGCTATGACTGTTTATTGAATCTGTTAAAGTTTTTAGACGTCATTACATTTACAACAACAACAACAACTACCATACAATTTTAATCAAAATAATGCGTTATAGAGCACCTATATATGGTTGATTCTTCTTGAACCAAAATTTACACACATTACATACCTTAATCAGATAAAGTCAAAATGGCTAGACAAAAAGGGATAACCTAGTTGTTCAATGAAAAACATGAAGTATATATACTTGTATGTTCAAGTTAGATCTCACAATTAATTTAAAGATGCTTGATTAACGCTTGAAGCAATAAGGGCAATGAGAAAGTAAACAAGATTTGCAGGATACTTCAAGCTATAGTAATTAATTGAGCAGGCTTTAAGTTACACATTTCTATCAAAATCAAAAACAGACAAGTCTGCACCTTTTTGATGGGATTGAGAATACTTTCATGAGTTCGTGTAGATATTAGACAATAGCAAGTGAGTGTAAAAACAAACATGTTACTTAAGATTAATAGCAGTACGCTTATTTAAGAAGGATAAAAAATTAATATTGAGATGCCTTAATTAAGGAAGGAGTGAAACAGTTGTTGCTATTTTTTTGTCAATATGAGATGATAAAGAAAAGGTGACATTTAAAATTAGCCACAAAATTGTCATTTAAAGATTAAATTGCTTCTTAAAAGCATGAGCTTAACTAGATGACCATTTGGAGCTTCAAAAAATTAGGAAATTGGCTATTAATGCTTCACAATTTCAGAATAGCTATGAGTTAATGACAAATAAACAAATTAAACAGTTAAAAGAAATTATTGAATACATGCATACTTGTACAAGTTGTCTGAGTTTAATAAGTACGCAATTTTGGCATGAACACCGAAATAATCCAACATTCTTTCTATCTTTGTTAAAAAAAATGAAGTTTGCTATTGCAGTTTTGCACAAATTAGAAAATAATTTAGTAGCATACTAAAACTTAGCCATAATTTTATTGAAAATAACAAGTGTTAAAAATACAAGAAATTTATCACAATGTCGTGTGAGTATAAAAATAACTCAACATTTGCTTCAAATTGGGTCTATAATGGCAGGAAGTCTGTATATATACAGATTTTAATACAGGAACTACTGCTTGACAGTTGAAGAGTACACAAGTTAATATGTTCTAATTAATTGTTTATATTATTTTAAATTTAAATTTAATCAAGTAACTCCCAATTCGAATATCTTACATTTGAAAGAATGGTTTGTTTTTATGGAAATCTTTAAATCCTTATAAGTTGCATTAAGTTCAAACCAGTATATTTCTACTTGATTTAAATCCAATGTTATATAATCTGAGTTCTCAATCGTTTCATTTCTCATTATGTTGGAAGTATCAGAAGTAAAGTAAATAGAGCATGTTTCATTAATCATTGCAGAACAGCACACATTTAGCATACACTTTTCTTCATTTAGAGAATAATTCATGTAATTACTAAGAGACGAGCCTAAATACAACATAATAATCATCGTCACAATATTCATAAATGCTGCTACTTACTAATATTAGATGAACTGCCAATATCCAATACTGATATCATAACTTCATAGAATTTACTTGTATAATTGGCCACAGGAATGACTTCAACACACTTTTGCATGTAACATTGATATTTAATTTCATTTAGTACCTGATTTGTGTCTCCTCTTAATACAATCGTAAATACAGTCATATTTTCATTGTTGACCTGCTAAATATTATAAATAATAAATTATCTACAAATCAGTTTACATTAATAAAATGTTTAAGTGTTATTTGCTAACAATTTACACTTTTAAATCAAGGTACAGGTGTATATGTGTGTGCATGTTTTCTAAATTCTTGTCCCTGTATTTTAAATAACATTGTTTGTATAGAGTATGGTTAGAAAAATAGCCAGCGAATGTGTTAATGTCAAGAAATAAATTACTTACCACATTATTCCATTCAGCAATAATATGATCTAACTCATCACCAGTATAGATTAATGTAAAATTTGATTCCACTTCAAATTCTAAATTACAATATCATTGTTGCATTTGTGTTCAATGAAATACATATAATGAAAGAATGAACTTACATTAAATTAAAAAAATTCAGCACACTTTTAACAATTGATAAAGACCTTAGAGGATTGCATTACTTATTTATTATGCTGTAATTCAGCTATAAGCTTTTTTTATTAGAATTTACCTACTATGCAAGTATTTTTCTGTATCACAATGAAGCCATTCTCTCAAATATTAAAGTTTTTCTTGCAAGGATCAATTCAAAGGCCTTTTTTTGGTTTTTGTGGAAGTCTATATTTGTAATGATCTATCTTGATAATGTTCAGATATGTCATTGTTCAACAATTAGTCTGTTCATTTGTATCTGCCTAGAATTTTGTGGTAAATTTGAGTTACAACACTGTGAAGATAAGTCTACATTCTAGAGAAGAGTTGACTTTATGCACAACTATAAGAATTATAGAATGAGTCATCATTATGATAAAAAAAGTTTTGCTTACCTAAATAATTTACACTTTACCTATCATGTAAGTGTTATTCTGTTCGGAGTGAGTACATAAGGTGTTAATGGCAGTACTACTACAACTCAGGTGTACATAACTTGACTACACTACAAACAATGTATGTTTAACATTGGCATACTATTTTGAAAGCTTGTAGTTCATTACATGTGTGAGAGGGGAATAGTAGTCGTCTTGTGTGTCTGTCTGTCCATCTATTAGTATGTTTGACTGTCCATCTGTTGGTATGGTTTTCTGTCATGGTCGGATTTTGGATATTACTTAAAAACTACGATTTAATATTTTTCTATTGTGCTACTTTTTTTTTATTTTGGGCGGATTTTTTAGAAAAAAAAGAAGATGCTATTAGTTCTACATAGGTACTAGCATCGGGGTAAAAACCCCTATCGACACGTAGTAATTATGGGAGCTGTTATTTTTTGCTGTATGGTATAGTTTTGCTTTAAGCTTCTCATATGAAAACAGCATCATTATACTGTTTTCGCTGCATAGCTATATTGATACCTGATTGGTCTGAGAAATGATCTAATAGCTAGCTAGTGTAATGTAGTGCTTAGGGTTTGCACCCTTGGTGTTTCATTTTACTGGCAGCTTTACCAAATAAAGTACCTAGTTATTATGCCCAAAGTTTCATCAGTTATGCGATAAAAATTACAAATTTTTGTTTTTCACCATTCACGTGAATAGTGTCAATGAGCAATTAAATTGGCAGCTAGGTGGCGACAAAATAAAAGTATTTACAACATTGTTGAAATTAGACATGCAATTTCTAAAAGGTAACTTAAAGCCACAAGTTAGTGGTGAATCAAAATAGCAACTGTAATTAACATTGATAATTTTGTTGCTTTAAAATTGCTCATGAGAATTATTTTAATACATAATTAAATTTATATGTATATTTAACAATTATGTACTTATGAAAGTATAATAACCATAAACTTACTGGAAGAAAATTGTATTTCGTTGCTGCGAACAAAATTTGATCCACAATATATTGAGGAGCCAATTGGTAAGCTTAAATCAAATTGTAGATTTGATGTTACATTTAAGTGATCTCCAACTAATTGTAAACTTTTTGTAATGACAGTATAGTTGCTGAGATTTTGATAAACTTCTATTAGACTACCCATATTATATGAATAATGGAGCACTGTGGTTCCATCAATAGACCATTGAAGTACATCGTTACTAGTATTTAGGGAGCAACTTCCCACATTCAGTTTCAGTGGAATATTGTTTCCAGTACACACATAAGTGTCTTTCAGGTGAATGGATTTCTTCAATTGATAACTATCTTCTATAAAAGTAAACCAAAGTAGTTAAATAGGTGTGGCCTCCATGCAATGTACAATGAAGAGAGATTGGAAATAGAGACAACATTAATACCAAAAATAGTTAAGTTAATGGCATAAATACCGTATCCCCTCAATTGGACGCCGTGGCTACGATTATTTTTGTTTTACTGAAGAGGGAGGCCCACTACTTCGTTTCCCTGCTCCCCTACTAATTCTTTTTCAGCATATCGTACCACTTTCAATTTGAACCCCACATCAAAACTTCTCTTTTTTCCTTGATTAGAAGCCATAGGAAATAATATAAGTCTACGCAAAGTGGGTAAAAATCATCTGCGGTTACTATCCTAGAGCGGCTACAGTATCATTGAGGTAGCTAGGGAAGCTATATTCAAGAGTGGCAACTAAACAAGAGCGGCATCTGATTGAGCGAATATGGTAGCTATATAAATCTTGATATCTGATTCTGCTTAAGGTTAAGTGCCAATCATCTGAAATCATGTGCTGTGTACAGGACCATAAAGAAAAGAGATTTAAGATATTGCTACGATTTCAAAAAATAGCAGGGATAGAAATTTTTTTAAAAAAAATGCAGAAAGTAACGATACAATAAAATGATGACATAGCATTTTGATAATTTTTAGGCTGAGTCTTGCACTTAAATATGGTACATGAATATGACTCAGAAAAGGAAATATCAATATCATTTGGAAGAATCAAAAGAACTAGCTAACTGATATATAACTGAACCGCCGCATGTCTGAAGTTGCCTTTGTTCACAGTCAGTTTTAACTTAATACTTAATTCTTGACCTGTTGGTGGGGGAGTTTGGAGGAGGATTAGCTACCCTGCTTTGACTTGCTAAGCCTATAACCCTTAGGAGACTTGGTACGACCGAGCGAGAGACTTTTCTCGTCACCACTCGGCACCCGTGGAGCCAGCGATGTTAAACTCCGGTCCTCCACGGCGCCATAAAAGTAGTACAATTAAAAGATTTACAACTTCACGTGGAGTAATTTCATTCATTTTTCAATTGTTACTTGTCAGTTATATTCAAAATTAGAGTGTGACACAATAAACAAACTGACAGTACATCTTATAACTCTCTTGTGCATGCATGTGCGCTGTTGATTAAGGGTGCTTGCACTTAACCATGCTCACATGAGGCTTAATTAACTATTAAACCTCAAAACCATGAAGTTGTAAGGTAGTGAGCAGGCCTTATATCTGCATACAGATAATAACTGGTGGCCAAACCATGTAATTTTGCACGGCTAGCTACAGTTGTAAGTTCATGCATTGTGTGTGAATTGTAGAAATCCAGTCAAGACAAGGCAACTGCTTATACATAATATTAGGTGTAGAAGGGCTGTCAACATTCCTTCAATCTTCATTGGACAAACAAGAAAAGTTGAGCTCATATTATATAACTAATGCCATGTGAATAATAATAAGCTATTTATTGATCCAGTCATCTCAGCTGAAGTAATTATAATAATAAGATTCAGTTGTAATTAACATATATGGGCTGTTAGAACTGAGAAAATGTGCTATATAGTTGATGTCTGAAATAGCTACACATCCAGGTCTGCATTGATGGAATATAGACTATTTCCCAAGCAAAGCTTCCCTGTATGAGCCATATCTAGACACAGAAAAACAACAGCAAGAGGATGGTGATAGTTGATGGTCTCACTGTGGTCCTGTTCTTTTTAGCTTTTCACATCAAAGCTGACTATGATATTCATTTCCTGCAATTGCACATCATTCTGCTTCTCCACAAAGTGAGCAGAGTTCTTGATGTGCAAATCCAATTGTCCTTTGAGGGGGCAAGCTGCTTTGCTGAATGATATGTGGCTAAGGCAATTTAGGAGATAATGGGATGAAGTGGAATGGTTGACAATTAATTCTAGCTAACTGTTATTTTATACCTACATCTTCCATAAGATAGTAGTGCCTACACCATCAGCTTCTAACCACGTAAGTCTTTTTAAAATTCTATCTGATTACAAGCTCCTTCCAATAACTAAAAAGGGAAATGATTAACCATTTTCTGCAATGGTATTAACATATAGAAGAGCCTTAAGCAAACAAAGAGTTTGCCTAACAGCAAGTAAACTGAAACATACTTGCTGTTTTATATTATTCAGTGTTCATCATATTCCTGATTATGAACCGCACTTCATACCTGTTTCACACTATTTGCGAAAATGGTGTCCAGGTATTAAAAAACTTTCACTTAGCACTCATTCTTGCAAAAGAAAAACCAAAGTGTGAGTGAACGAACTATTTTAGTGTGAACTGGGTGTCTAGTTAAATAAATGGCCAACTGTTTATGTAATCATCTAACGGTTCCATTTTGCTTTGTCATAGCTCGCTTGCCAATTGAATAATAATCACCTATTCATGCATGTTTTGTTATTGATTTCAATTTTAACTTAGTTACTATACTTTTAGTTACAGTTTTCAAAGTATACTCTGCACAAACTATAAATTACTCAAAAATACAACTTTCAGTTACAATATGAAGGCTAAAGTAACTTGGTCATATAGGTGGTAGTTCTTGCTTATTAGCAGTAAAAATACAAACATGCAATAATAGTGCTTTTTTTTAAGTATAAAGTAAAACATGATTAACTTACCTTTTATTTGTGGCAGCTGAATAGGAATTTTGCTACTATTCGAATTAACTGATCCACATATTACAAACGCTATTTTTGATCGTATTGAGAATATTCCATCAAATGCTAGAGTACTATTAAAGTTAGTAAATAGATCTCCATTCATTACCTCCCGAGTTACACTTGTGTAATAATCAGTTGCACCGTCTAATGTAATCTCATTGTATGGTGGATTAGGTTCAGCATTTCCTCCATCATTTCTCGCAAATCTTATTTCTGATCCATTAACAAACTGAGCATACCAAAATAAGTTTCCTTGTATAGGGCCTGTTGTACATGTGAAGAGTTGAAGACAGTTTCCTTGAATTTCTTGGATTTCAGATGCTGCTATTACTTGAATGTCAGCTATGTGAAATATTATATAACAATATCCAGTCATACATGCATTTATCAACTAAATTGTAACTTCTCATAGTAACTATTATACAATCATTTAAATGTTTTGGCTCAGAAGAGCTTTCATTAGTGATGATGTTGACTATGGGAGTCAATAAGCCACCTCTTTTTTTTGTTTTTCTCAACCTCGTATTCAACATCCTCACTCTTAAAGGCTCTGCAGAACCAAAACATATGATCTAGTCATTATAATAGTCACTATCACGAGAAATTGGTTTTGGGTCTCTTTCAATATTGCCAACAGTCACTAGAAACACGTTCCATGACTATAGTGCTGGATACAAACTAATCGATACTAGCAATGTAGCTAAAACCTCCGACTATATGCTAAGATAGCTATATTTATTCTCACCCATCACTTCAGATGTAGAAATTGTTAGCACCGTTAAATATGGCAGCATAATAGAATTCATCGTACTACTCGTTACTTTTCTCTGGCCAAACGCTAGCTAGCTCATCAAAACTGTAGCCAAAATAAAACGACTACACAGACTCGCCCCGCCTATCAAACATTGTTTGGAAGTGCGCATTATTTTAGGGCTACCAAACTAAACTTTATAGTCTGTTTTCTGTCTATGTTAATTTGACTCGTATGTGTTGGAAGGCCTTTGTAACAGCCCTAGCTAGTTGGTTAGTTGGCCCTGTCCCATATGCCAATAAACAAAACAAAACAAAAAACAAAAAAACAACAACAAAAAACAAAAACAAAAACAAAAAAACTGTCAAATTCTGTTGGTATACACAGGTGATGCTCATCACACTTATTAAAGTTGCATAGCTCCACCAGAAATTAGAGGTCAAATTAGATACGTATGCCAGCATAGTTATCTTTAATACCAGTGGGCATTCTTCATGAAATTGCATGTATTCGGCAATTGGTGCTTTTTGACAGATTTTCAAGTGATGATGAAACGGTGTTCATAGCTCTGCCTGAATGATAGAAGCTTCAGGGACTTGTTATGTGTGGCACAGTTACTGAGTCTGCTATTGAAATAAATGTTTATAACTATCCAAATAGCTAGAGGGTTGAAATTTCTGGTTGGCTCTTGGTGGCTAGCCAGGAAGTTATTATTGTTATTAATTTTTAATTTTTCTTTGCATTATGAAATTGCAAGAATTTACTGTATATTGTTCTATCACAACTATAGTGCTTCTTCCTAATGAAGAAAAATGATATGCATCTCACATCAGTAAGTATCTGGTAATGTACTATCCTTAATTTTCTACCTATTTCTAACCTATACATATTTTTAATGTATATTACTCGGCTTTTTCTTCTTTGAAATTTGTCAATAAATGGGAGTGGATATGTTATCTAGTCATGACTGAAACATAACTGAATAAAAGTTATACTTATATTGGCTGTTAAAACCAATAAAATTTTCAAACAAGAATGATTAATGATTAAAAGGTAATGCTTGACGCTTGGAAGAGGAGGGGGAAAGAAAGTAGCAAGCGAAAAGAAGGTAGTCATTAATTGTTCAAGTTTCTTAGATCTATTGTGAAATACATTGTAAGTCCACATTTGTAAATCTGCAAGCATTTTAATATTAGTGTTGTAACTGTGATTTGTGCATGCACCATTATCATTATTATTGTTTGTGTCATTTTGATTGTGTTCCATATATTCCGTCCAAATTTTTGACACCTCCTCTCGTGTAGTGTTTGTGACTACATTTTTATTGTATTGTTTCTGCTACAAATTATTGATGTGTTGTGAACCTTTAAAGTGTTGAACTAGCAAGGACTAGGCAAGGTTATGGCAATTAGCTATATAAATTATTGTTCTCACGTTTCCCTCTACAGGACCATAACTAGAAATGAAGAAGAAGGTAGGCAAACAATTATTAGGTTACTAACCATACCCAGATTTACAACCACACCCATTTCAATAAAGTATAAGTTTGTGTAGACATTGCTACAAAGAGTAAGTGAACTAATTATTGTGTACAGTCCAATTGTCTATGTCCAGAATGACCTTGTAGCTGATGCAACCAAGTGCCAGTAAGCCCATTCAACTCCCTGCTATAGTAGTAAGACATGCACTGATTTAATAAATTGGTCATAATTTTAACAGAAAGTATTATAAAATTTAAAAAAAATTTTAAATGAATTTTGCTGTTCAAACCTCAACTGTAGCTAAAATCATAACAATTGAGTAGATCATTTCTAGGTGATACTATTATATCTAATACTTCTTCAGTTGAATATTTTATTGAACGACTTACTTATTCTCGTCATTTTTTGTAATATTGGCCGTTAGAATGAGAATAATAATTTACTATTATTGCAATTATTTCAGCCGAGAATGACTGAAGTTTTATAATTGTGTTAAAAAAGAACAGGATAGATAATTTAACTTCACAGGAAAATAATTATTTTGCTATTAGTAATAAGAATCACATGAAACAATATTTTTTGTCAAGTTATTAACCCAGGCACCTAAGGTGTTTCCTAGGTACATGCACAACTACACATTTAGAATGAACAAATATAATAACTCACTGGTAATGTGTCTAACTTGTTTTAAGCTTCAAAACGACCCATCATTACTCATTGGTAGTGTCCAACAGAATATATTCTGCTTTTGAAATGGAATAGGTTCAGTAATGTTGACTGATATGGTAAAGTTGAAATATTAGAATGAAGTACCAAAATGAGCATGTGATTTGTGCAGTAGCATTTATAAACTCAGATAATTTTACTGGACATATGGATATATATAATTATAAATATATATATATATATATAATGTATTGTATATATATATATATATATATATTATAGCTATATATTATAATTTATGTCACAATATAGATTTAGGTAGCAAGGACACAGAGCATTCACTTAACCAACTAAATCCCGGACAAATGAATTACAGAGCATTACACGAAAGGTAACTTAACAAGGGCATTGTGATCCTGATAATCCCACAATCCACTTTACTCCAGGACTGAGTTTAATGATAGTAATTGTATAAATGATAAAATTGTTTTTCATCAGTGTAGCTATAGTTAACAGTGTTCTTCATGAATATACTATACATCTTTTGCATGATTAAAAATGTTAGTGGAGTGTTACAAACCATTCTATGATGTAATAGGGCTAAAGGTTGACCATCAATAATTTAACTTGTGTGACAATTAGTCTCATTATTACTTTCTTGGATAAATTAACTGATCCATGCAATCTTCCTGTTAGTAATAATGTATGATAATTGTTTTGCTGATCATGCCTAAACAGACTAGTAACTCCTATGCTAACTCATACATGCTGATCTCAATAACAAATGTAATAATGTCTGGTAATTATTTTGTTAATTTTTTAACTTCAACAACTAGCTCTATATGAAAGTTCTATATAGAAAAAAAGATTGAATCTACATACATTCTATTTGATGTCACTACTACAGTCAAATGATCTCCCTATCCTTAATATGCTGCTAATACAATTTAGAGATTAACTACAAATTCACTTATTTTGTTTCGGTAAATTAAATGTAAATTATGATTTTAAACTAGCTTATTTATCTTTTTTATTAGTGAAACAGATCCAGACAGTCAGAGAAATCGATACGTACATATGTTTTTATTATTTTTGGGAATAACTTGTTTAGATTGTACATCCTTAGCTTACTTCCAATATAAATCAGGTGACAGGAATGGGCGTACATGTTTCATATTAATCTTAAAATTTGTAGTTTCTTTATGAGAGTCACTCTAGTTAATACTCTTTATCTAAGCTTGAAACATTTGACCATAAAAGGGAATCACCTTACCTACCAGTTGAATAGTCTCAATATAATTCAAATTTGTAGATGCTACGAACAATACCTTCAATGCCAGCTCATAGTTAATCCTCAGTGTGCACAGTGTCCAATAAAGACAACATTCACTTTAGCAGAGATATAATTAATAGGTCTCGTGCTAATCTAGGCTCTGCATAATTATTTTGGTATTTTCTCAGCTTCTTTTAGTGTTAAAGATCAAATACAATATCCAGAAGACAATTTTATCCTATAGTAAGATCAACAATTTCTCCTCAAAACTATAATTTTATGAAGTTACTTTCCTGAAATATAATATCATAAAACTATGGGTGATCTCTTTTAACAGTTAGAAAATGTTGTGAGTGGAACGACATTTAACTGTAAAATAGGGCTCACTGGAGTAGCTACATTCCATTCCATTTTAGGGGATGATTCTATGATACGTTGAAAGGGGTAAGAAATAGTTAGAACAAGCAAAACCCTTGGCCAATGGAGTAACATTATGGTAGAACTGTTAACAGTAGTTGCATAATATAACTAGCTATAGCTCGTGTTGAAATATCTTTTTATTATATGAGTGAATTACATTTAGCTATCACTTGCTAAGTTATCAACACTATGTAATCAAAATTTTTGATGAACTGTGAGGAAATAAAGTGCATTAGCACTTATTCACAAACTATGAAATTGATGTCAATACAGACCCCATATGTATATTTTTCTTAGAGAAATATTCATATAGAATTGAGGGTTCTAGCTTATTGATTCAATAAGTTTCATCTGTGTTTTGTAGGTGCAGTAAAATATTCCCTTTTAAAAATTCTGCTTATGCTTCTGATATACACATAGATTTAGAGCAATTATGTGTAATGTCACTCTATCAAAATTACAATGTTAAGTTTGATTTGTCAAAAGATTGGTTAAATACATTTATCTATCACAGACAAAAACATTTTTTTAATATTTGCAGCACGTTTAACACTTTAACAATTAATATAATTTGCTTTGCAAAGAGGCTATGATTAACCTGAAATATAAAGTTAAGTACGCACTATATTTATTAAAGTTAACTAATCTTGCGCTGATATTCCAATATCTCTGCTATAGTTTCATAGCTATATCCCACATTTAAAAAGTTGCACAGATTAAAATTACTTTTGAATGTATGTCTTCTCTTTATCTCAGTAATTAGTACCTTTTTCACCCATTAAACTTTTTAAACGTAAAAGGAATTTTCTTTGTGTTCTCGTTAATTTAATAAAAGATATAGTAAAAGTTTTGTGCACCGAATTATTGATTTTAAATTTTTTTATATATTACACATACACTATTCGCTCAGTATGTATGCTTAAAAGATTGTCTTTGGTAACTATACTGTCTTTACAACTCTACCCTTATAAACTTGTAGGATCAAAATTTGTGTTAAAAATATTAAACTGTGATTATAACAAACAGAATGCACCTAATGGTTAAACATATTTCAGTTTTTTATGCTCCTTTCTTTTACTAAGTACATAACATAATTTACAATAGTCTTTTCCTTCAATTTGGTGCTTATTTTTACAAGTGTAACAGTGACAGCACTCATGTTTACATAGAACCTGTGATTTACATGAAACAAAATGATAATAAATGTAATAAACATGTTCTATGGTGAGATCTGAACTGCATTCTGTGTCAACAAGACTTACAGGAAGTAAATTTAGAAACACTATTTTTAATAACTAGTTTATGAATAATCTTCGGTGACCATCAGGTATATAGACTGAAGGCAATAAACCAAAATGTAGCCTTCAGCTATAGTTGTATGTTGTAGCTGTTGTCATAGAAACATGTATGTTAGTTATAGCTCTGTAAAAAATTTAAAATTTTGCTCCAACAACTATTAACATATCAAAACATGAAATGATTTTGGCTATGGAGGATGGTTTGAGGAAAGTAAAGTCTTCAGTAAAGGATGAAGTTCATATTGACATAATTGGAATGATAAAGAAAGCAAGAAAACCAAAGCAAAATTTAAGTTTAAGTGAGTCAAAAGATTTGAATGATTTAAGAACAGATGAATCTATTATGATACTTCCAGCTGACAAGTTGTTTTGGATAAAAGTGATTATGAAAGTTAAGTTAGGCTAATGTTGTGTGACCAATCAACTTACAAAAAGTTAACTAAAGACCCAGCATTGACTTTAGAGAGAATAGTGAACAAATTACTATTGTCCCCCTCAAAAAATCTGGAAGCTCAGCTGGAAAGACTCCTCCCTTCTATGTATTACCAAAAATCAATAAGAGATATATATAGAATTTACACTTAGTGACAACTTTTTCCATAGTATTCAGAGATTCTGGTGTTAATTTAATCCTGGCATTTCTGCTCCGTGGAGCCTTTTTCAGTTGTAATGCAAAAAGATACATAAATAATGCTACACTATGAAAACAATATTATTTATGTGATGCTGACACCTAGAGGATAAGTGTTGAAGGTGCTTAGCCATTATATTTAAAGTTAAATTACAGAAAAATGCTAAAGGGCAATTGTGATGTTGTAGAAAAGCTTGAAAAATGAATGAAAAAACAAAACAAAAACAAATTGAGGAATAAGTGATGAAAAAACTAAATTTTTTGTTAAATACTACAATAAAATCAGAATAGAAATTTCAAACTCAATCCAAAACAATATTCCACACTGAATTAAGTCCTCCATCAAGTTGATGGTGTTTTCTTGGTTAATATTTTTCTCCTTGTAATTTGTTCCTCATACATATGCTAATATTTTTGCAGCATATCTCTTGTTCTTACTGCATATATTTGTGTTCTTTTACTCACACACAGAGTAAGAACACAAATATGAAATAAGAGCAACAAAATTATGTGAATGCCATTTCAGTAGATTATGTGTATCAACCTAAATTTCTTTTCTGTGTAATTTTTTTTTGTTAATTTGTATTTCCATGGGTAATAGAGCAAATTCTGGTGTTCAAAATGCAAATTTGGGCAACTCTAGAAATGGCTGTGTTGATAGCTATTTAGAAAAAAAAAGTGTCTTCCATTTATGAATATTGACTCTTATATATGATGTATATTTTTCTGGTGTTTACTTCTCTATTATTCGGTAAATTTAAGTTGCTATGTCAAAGATTGACATTTGAATTGGTTATAACTTGTGCATTTTGCATGCTTTTTTGGCCGTGAATATTCTGCCATAATATTATGTATGACGTTCATTTTTTTCACAAATCTGCACCAAATAATTATGTTAGTGACAATGTTTTATCACTGCATCGGATGATGAAACCAACTCATCAGATACTGCATATTGTGTTTGGCTGGTATATCACAACTCTGATTGTTAGTATTCCACCTCCTACTGGTTGCTATGAGATTCATGCCATGGTGACAGGGTTTCCAGTGTACCCTGCTTCAAGTGTATAGCTATAATGTACCCTTACATTTCCTCACATGTGGCCTAATCCAGGCAAGAGCAGGGCTGTGACACTGATCCACTACTCTTGTCCAAAAACCCCACAAAATAATTTTCAGTTCCATTTTAGTAAACAACATACACATAAAGGTTACATACACGGACTCAATACTTGTCGACATCATTTATAGCAACACACACTTTAAACCCGGAACCATCATCAACTTTGCCACATGACATTTTGACATTTAATGACATTTTGAACTGTATGGCATGGGTTGGTCCAACACACTTGTTCTGTTACAACTTACAATTGCATATCCTTAGATGTAAACATCAATTGTTTAGGAGTGCCATAACTTACTCCCTCCATACTACTAGCCAGGAGAGGTACTAGTAAATTAATATTATAGTATATAAATTTAGAAGTTAAGATTGAAATTTAAATATCGCTTTTTTATCTTAATCCACTATTTGGTCAGATGAACAAGATAACTACACAATATACAGCTAAGCATGAAAAATGAACAAAAAAAACTTCTTTAGTTTCTATATTTTAAAAATTTAGAACTAATTATATATACAATATTTAACCCAGAACTTATTGTGTGAACTGTCTTTACAAACATGTATAATATGAAAATGTTTGTTCTTGTATTATTTCGTGAAATTTTTCATTGTGATATAACCAGCAGTAAATCCGATAGCAAGTAAAAATCTTGTATTAGAAATAGAGCATATGGACATATTATGTTGTAAGTTAAATGTATATACATGACTATACTTGTTTCTGATGATTCGTTCTATTACTGAGTACTAGCACAGTGAACAACATTACTTTTCTTATGTAATGAAAAATTAATCAGCTAATAGCAATGTGATTTAGTTTAATTTATGTAAAACATCTGAGGATGCATCATTTTATTATTGGTATGTTATTTTTGTAGATAAAAATTCAAAACTTATTTGTTATAAGAGTAAAGCTAATACAGACAGTTACAAATGCCAACTATTCTGAGCCTCCTTGTGCTAAAGAGGAAGAAAGTTAATAGGATATAGAATATGTACACAAGAAGTATAGGTAAGTGAAAATATAAGCATGAAAGTGAAATGCCATCCCATATTATTGTATGATGAGTATAATAAAATGTTTATGCATTTGATATTTTCCCCAAATAATAAACACTTAGAGGTAACTCTGCCATACTTCTAACTTCAGTTGTTCACTGTGCATGGGTGTGGTGGAGCTTTCAATAAGGGAAATTTATTGAATGTTCACATGCATAATGTAGAAATACTCAAGGAAAACATCCAATGTATAATATATACTACTTAATTATTACATGAGTCAAAGTGTGATATGGAGAAATATTTCATGAGCAGGCTAATTTATTTTCAAGAGCCAAAGGAGAGTGAAAAAAAAGCCTGAGTGAAATATCTAGCTATATCACTTTGATGAGTGTAATAAGTGGTTTATTCCATGCTAGATGTGGCATGATCAGAAAGTCTCCTAGACGTTGTCACAACAAGCCATTAGTTACCTTGTCAACCATTCACGATTATATTACCACTAATTAACACTTGTCACGGTTCATTGATTCACACTGAATGTTGTGTATTTATGTCTATTATTACACTAGATATCTTCACTGAAGTAGTTTTTTGGTAATTCTTTGTGTAAAGTTGGCAGTAAAACTCTCTAGGGGCTCCTCACACCCCAGCTGATATTTTAGCTAGCTGCTCTAACCTAGTTGGGTAGGCTCCACTAGAGTAAGTTAGCTGTAAAAGCCCTGAAAACTGGTAAGCCAGGCAAGTTGTTATTACTACTAGGGTAATGAGCTTGCTATAACATTGTGAAGATATCTAGCTCTAGCTTGAATAAATAAATATTATATATAATAATAGCATCATTGGCTCAATATGTTCCTAATAGTTTGCTCAAGAATTCCGTGTGAACTCTACCAATATTAACATGTTGTGGTGAAGTTTACTGTAAAAATAGCTCACTATGATATTTAACAAACAATAAATGGATAGAAAATAAAAACAATCTCGTAATTAGATTGACACTTTCTCACCTAACGGGGTCTGGAAAAAAGCAAAGGAAAAATGTGAAAAAATCTTGAAAGTGTCAATCTAGTTTTTATGAAGGGTCAGAACTTGATAATCTCGTAATTTTTTTAAAATAAAAAATTGATGACACAGAGTTACACGATAAATACATAGATGCGCTGCTACATGTGTGCTTCTGTTTCTGTTGGTTTGTTATGATTCTTTCTATTACAGAGTACATAGCACAGTGAACAACAGTCCTTTCCTCCATAATGGCGGTTACATTTTCTATTGTAGCACTGACTTGCCGCCCAATCATTACACAGAACCTGTAATTCACATTAAATACAAAGATGATAAACACATGCTATGCATGGTGACATTGGAACTGAATGCTACTGTTAAAACTCTTAGCATTTTATAGTGTAACACTTACTATGACATTGAACCCCTTACTGTATGTCATTTAAAATCTCCGCCGTTAGTAGCCGGAATACTGTTTGTCAGGAACATAGGTTATTTAGATGAAGCCACTACTACTTGGTAAAATTGAGGTAAGAAAGTAGAATTTTGAACAACAGTCCTTACCTTCATATTGGCGGACATATATTTTATTGTAGCACTGATTTGTCGCATCATTACACAGAACGTGAAATTCACATGAAATATAATGATGATAAACACAGGCTATGGATGGTGGGATCTTAATTCCATGCTGTGTACTTAATGCTTAACTGCATCATACACAAGTTATTGAGAGAGATAATTCTATCACTATTTTCATGTCCACTAGGATACCTTTTTGTATGCATTGATAGTGAGTATTATCACCTGCACTTCTCTTTTTGATTGTTTTTTTAAACAACAACACAAAAACCCAACAATTAAAAAAATGGGATTTACAAGTCTTTTATTGTAGAAACCTAAAGGATCAACGATTTTTATACTAAAATATATGCTACCTTTTAGAATACTTATTGGCCACTATAATGTTTGTAATATGAGTTGTTGATAAAGTTGACTTGAATATTTCACTAAGCATGACAGCTTTTCTAAGTAATTCATCATATTCACACACATAGTCTCAACACATACTTATTGGTTTGAATTACTACATGCCCCATGTGTATCGCTGTCACACTAATTTTACTCATTTGCCTATTATCACATCAACATAACACTTAAGGTCTGAATACAAAGGCTCTTTATCAGATGATGTTTAAAGATTGTTTGTATTCTCATTTTAGAGTGTCTTAAATGTGGTCATGAACCTGCACTAGTAATAGGAACTTATATAAATTTAAAAGCAGACAAAACAATTTAGTGGGTTTGTGGTTATTGTTGTGGTTATAGGTGATGGAACTGGGAGCTTCAAGACAGTGAATTTGGAAGTGTTTAAGCTGGAAAAGAGAAATTATTTTTCCTATAACTTGGTATACTGATACTTTAATACCTGAAGTGTCATATGAGCCTGATTTTGTGGGCACACGAAATTTGAATCTCGAAATATTAAAAAAAAAAAAAAGTGTTTAAGCCAGGATTTTTGAATTTATTGAGTTATATCTCTAAAAAATTGATACATGATGTAAAATTACCTTAAAATTATTATGTACAACTTTGGTAGCTATACATTGAAAATTAAGTGAGTTGTGGCTGTTTTTCCAAAAAAACAACAACGTACGGTAAGGATCATAAAATGATGACGTTTAGAGTGGGTTGTGGGCCTTAAGTACATGTAAACGTGATGTCACAAAACGCGCATGTGCATTTATGTCATAAAGGCACGAGGGTGCCAGTTTACCGCTAATTGTTGCACGGGTATGGTTGTATCTCAGGCCCTAGGTATCAAGTTTTACGGCGCTACTGCCAATCACGGCCAGCATTTCAGCTGCCTTCTAGAGCTGCACAACCCGTAGGACTCCAACTGCATCGCCCTGATGTTGTCAGAATACCGAATGCTGGGAACCTTAGGAGTATTAAACTCCTTCAGCTCTTGAAAAAGAGGACCTCTTGGATAGGCTGGGCTCCAAGTTAGTAATACCAGCCAACAATTCTGACTGATTTCAACTTCGCTTACTGCTGCTAGTAGAACGATGAGAATCCATACAGCCGCTTGCAGTTAGGGAAAGTCCCGTCTTACCACTCAGGGAAATAACCATTATACCTTAGCTCGTTAACTAGCTACGTTTAATGACGAACTACCGCAAAATCTTGACGTCAACAAAAATGGCGTAAAATGTATTAGAATGAATGAGAAAAGTGCCGTTCTCCATTTTCCATTGTCTAAACAGGCAGTTTTACTATTGTAAACATTATTGGGATGATGAAGAAAAGGTATGTGTATGTTAAATGACTGTAGTGAGGGTTTATACAGTACTTTCAAAAAATCCACTCTTTAAGTTGGAAGCACTGTACTTGTGACGGAATCGGTCAGTTTGTAATATACACTTATCTGTTGCTATCTTGTTTCCTAGTGCACTACCAACTACGACAGTGCATGTTAACTCAGAACATAGGATGTCCTCTATTGCTGAGTGAAATTTTTTTGGCATCAGCAATATTGTCTTGAAAAATTCAGCTGACTGGCAGAAACATCAAGCATTGTTATTCAAAAAGATATACCAAAAGAATTAGAGCACTTGCTCTAGTAACAAAAACAAACTTGTGACTATAGGCTTCTCTTATTTTTTTAACACTAAATTGATCAATGCAATCTTAAATGGTTGACACACAAAAATGCAATGACGTATGTATGTCCAAATACATATATAAAAAACACTTGCTCGCCAAATTATTATTATTATTATTATAATTATTGTTAATTGTTACTAGTGATGTGCTACATCACAAATGACGACCGAGCTGGTCTGATTGAAATTGAAATTTGAATGCTAGTGGTTATAGTTCTTTGTTAATTAAATGTTATTGTTTAATTTATTGTGCTATTCATTAGCAACACACAACATTTGTACACACCTATATACACTTGATCACTAAATATACCAGCACAAGACTTACATCGTGTTCTCTTTGCTGCTTGACTATTGGTCAATTGACTTTCTAAGGGTAAGCAATCAATTTTTTCGAAAATATCAATTTTTTATTTACACTACAAGCAGACAATTGAGTTACAATTTTACCTCGCCCTCCAAAAAGTTGGGATTTATAAACTCGTAATTTATTGGTAGGTAAATTTTTTGTTATGTTTGTGTCACTGAAAAGAGTACTCGACTGCAATGGCTTATATTAGGATACTTATTAGCAACTAGTATAATTGAATATGAACATTTAAAAATATACAATGCTAGACTTCAAAATTTTAATACCCATAGCTAACCAGTTCTGCTCAGTGCATTAGTATTTTCAAGTAATCACCAAAAATTCATACACTGTATATACCATGTTTCCTTGAAATGTTCTGTGGAAACTATGTATTTTAGACAAATTCTTGCTGTGACTGCCATACCAGGGCAGGCACAAAATGAGGGTGACCACAATCACAATACTCTCATTCTTGATAAACGTAAGCAGGCAGATGTATCACCAAATTACTAGAGAAGAATGATAAAGCATTCACTCTTTTTACTTTTCTTCTTCCCTTTCTGACTAAACCAAGAAGTTCAGTCAGCATGTGCACTGCCTAATAAAGGGAGTAGGTACGGGTCTTATTATATAAAGCTGATGCCTGAGTGTGTGGATATAAATCAATGGCGATCACTGGAGTGGTGGGGACACTAATTGAGGGTGGAAAGGTTCTGAGGAATTAAAGAATACTATATATATATATACTTATAGCACGAGTCAGTGTACAATATGGGGAGATATTTTAAAAGCTCATGAAAATACAAGTGTGAGAGTAAAATGTCATCCCCATATTGTATGATGAGTGTAATAATATGTAGAGTAGAAGACAAAATAAAGTTCTGAATTCCGTTCAGTAGAACGGCCGTTGCACGATTAAAAAAAAAACGGGGAGAAAACGGTACACCATTTAATAAAAAACGGCCGTTCTGTTCGACCGCGTTACAATTTTAATCTTTCTTGTTCACCGTATGTCTCGCTCAAAGAAATATAAAAAATCGCTTATCCAATAAAACGTTCCGATTTTTTTGTTTACAGGCTCCTGAGGAGGAGCTTTTCGGGTAAAAAAAAAATGAAGCCGTCCTATTCGAAGTTGTCTTGCAGAGAATTATTAGTTTGTCCACCGCACAGTATCGATTATTTCTCGATGTTAGGGCCTTCTTGGGCTTAGATTATTTACTACTGGAGGTCCATCAGTAGCTAACAGAAGACCTACGAAGTGCGGACCTCATTATAGCTCAGTGCCCATTAGAACTTCGGTGTGCAGTTTTATTGAAGCAAGTTAAAATTTTGTATGAGCTTTTTTTGCACTATCCCCGTAGCGTTTAATGGTCGATACAAGGCCTTAGTTTGCTGATATAGCTATGGAAGAGTTTCCAGCTAGAAAATATCTGTGATTGACGGAAATGCTAATCCGTTTCTTTACCGTTTTAGTAAACGGTGTCGGCCGTTTAGTCAAAATGGTACGGAACTCAACGATAAAAACTACCGTTTTACAGCCGTACTACGGAACGGAATTCGAAACCTTTTTTGTCTCCTACTTTATATATATACATGTACAGCAGGAGACAAAATAAGTTCCAAATTCTGTTCCGTAGTATGGCCGTAAAACGTTAGTCATTTTACTGTAGTTTTTACCGTTGTGTTCCTTACTGTTTTGACTAAACTGCCGACACCGTTTACTAAAACGGTAAAAAGAAAAAAATTTGGTGAATCGGCGGAAAAGCTTAAAAGCATTTCCGCCAATTCACTGAAATTTTCTAGCTGGAAACTCTTCCATAGCTATATCAGCAAGCAAGTATAGCCCATTAAACGCTACGGGAATAGTGCAAAAAAAGCTCGTAAAAATGTTTCACTTGTTTTAATAAACATACTTCATACCACTGGTTAGAATTCTAACACCAATTTATTGACATGTCTACAACATCAACATTAGTTATCAACTCACAGTTTCACAAATTCCACATGTTGAATCCTTATTTTCCACAAATTGAGAATTATCTTCATTGGGCTTGCCATTTTCTTCATTTTTTGTACTGCTGTCACACATTTCACAAACCTGTGGCTTGTCTAGTCGTATGTGGTCTGATATTTCTTTGACACTGCCTTCTTGAGAAAATTCTAAATATATATACATCACAATCATGATATAAATAAATATATAACACAACAGAAAGATTTATACTCACGGTTATTCTCTTCCCAATATTCTTGGTAGCAATCATTGCATACTGTAACTGGATCTAAGGCCCGCCAGATGTAAATTTGTCTTTCATTATCTTTTTTGCAATCTCCACATAACCTCTACAAATGGGGAATACCATTAAGTATTTTGAATTTCTAGTTCATTAGTAGAGAAACTTACCACTCCACAGTTTGGGCAATGTTCAGAACATACATTAAATAACTTTGTTTTTTTACAAGTACCACAAATATCAGAGACTTGTCGTTTCATATCGTCCATATAAAATTTGAAGGAATAAATTGGTGGCAATGACTAAAAAAATTAAGAAAAAAAAATTAATATAATAATGTAGAGTCATTTCAGAAAAAATAACAATTTAATTGATAGCTTTATTTATTCAAATAATAATATACAACAGAAAGAGCTTGATGAAAAACAAAACAAAAAACAATGTGCAGGTGCAGTTTACTGTATCTAGTGTCCTTTTTGAGGTGCGGGTGCTGCGTTTAGCATGTACAGTAGGAGATAAAATAAAGTTCCGAATTCCGTTGTGTACAACGGCCATCGCACGATTAAAAAATGGGGGAAAAATGGTACGCTGTTTGGTAAAAAAAGGCTGTTACTGTGTTAATCTTTCTCGTTCACCGCATGCCTCACTCCAAAGAAGTATAAAAATCGTAGATCCAATAAAACGTTCTGATTTTTGTTTACAGGCTCCAAATAGGTGAAACTTGTCCGGTAAAAAACGGAAGCCGTCCTATTCAAAGTTGTCTCACGGAGAGTAGTTAGCTTGACTACCGCACAGTATCGATGTTTTCTCGATGTTAGGACCTTATCGGGCTTAGATTTTTACTACTGAGAGTCCATCAGTAGCTAACAGAAGACCTATGAAGTGTGGACCTCGTTATAGCTGTGTGCCCGTCGAAACTTCAGTGTGCATCTTTATTTAAAATTTGTACAAGCTTTTTTGCACTATCTCCTTGCACTATCTCCATAGTGTTTAACGTGCGATACAAGGCCTTAGCTTGCTGATATAGCTATGGAAGAGTTTCTAGCTAGAAAATACCTGTGAATCGATGGAAAAGCTTCACTGTTCTTTTTTTTCTTCAGTAAATGGTGCTGGCCGTTTAGTCAAAATAGTATGGAACGCAATGGTAAAATCTACGGTAAAAAGACTACCGTTTTACGGCCGTACTATGGACCAGGGGATCACTTCACTTGCCTAATAATGAATTGACCAATATAGGTGCAATTATAAACTGAGGAGACTAGAACTAGAATTTATACAAAAAATATTCTTGAAACAACGCATCACAACCAACTCATGTTGGAAATACCCTACTACTATTATCATGAAGTGTTAATATCAAATTTTGGTTGTATGAAAAGAAAAGTAGGTGAGAAAGTAAATAAAATTGACTGGCATGCCAGCCAAGATGGGCATGCCTGACAGCAAGTCCCGAACGATGGAACTGTTGATTCGTGTTGTATGTATGTATGTGTGTGCATAGTGCATGCGCATGACATAGATAGCATGAGGCTATGAGTTAGTGTGCGTGTATTAGAATTGTGGGTGTGTCCCGGCCTTCCTATAAAGGGCGGTACACGCACGAGTCTTGAGTTTTTAAATATCATTTCAGTCAGTATCCTGTATGTCTGTTGTGCAAGGGTGACTGCTCATCCGGACTGGGCGAACCATGGTGTTCAGCTTGGGGAATATGAAAGGAAAACGTGGACGAGAATTAAGTAATTATTATTGAAGTGCACCTACCTAAGTAAATTTTAGTATAAAGAAAGCAAGATATGTATTATCAGTAGCTACTGACCTGGTATAATTACACAATCTGTGTTATACGTAACTGCTTTATCTTTGGTTTCCTTATGAGGCAATAGCTGTCAAGCACCAAAAGGCATCTCTCACCATACAATGCACCCCACACTCTACGGAACCAACTGAGAAGCCTTGAACTAGTCATCCACTCATTTGTGGAACAGCTACAACAACATTGGCTGGTATTCTTAGTCTAGCTTTCACTCTGGGACCAAATTCTCCATTTTTCAAATTGCCAACTTTAGCATCAATAAGATTAATTGCTCATTCCATTCTCTCACCTTTTTTCTGTCTACCCCAAATTTGTTAGCTGTTTTTAGAAAATTCTGTATCCCCTTCTAATTTCGTACCTCTCCACCTCCACCACATATGTTTTAAATTCAACTCCGTATTTTGGTTCCTTTACGACAAGCCATTGCTAAAATACCGGTATCCAGATTCTGCCTTATGTAATAGACAATTATTAGGTATCATGTTTACCTTAATGTCAGCCATTAATTGGCTATCATTATCTTTTTTGGCATGTAATTTTATACTTAGGTACTAACCGGGAAGTGGGCGCTTAAATTCAACAGAGAAACGGACAGGGTGGGTGCTTATGCGGCACACTACAATATAATGTTCAATCATGCTTTGTTCTAATGCAGTTTAATTTAGTTTTAGTGCAAACAATCAAAGTGGGGTTTGAATTAGTTTGTTAGATTATGCAGAGGTAACACTGCATTGATAAAAATCCTTACTTCCTTTACATTCTCTGTGACATACAAAATATGCATAAGTCCGAAAGTAATTATAGCGCTCTGTATAATTAAGTGGGATGTCAAGTACAATGCCTAGACATTTTCAGTAAACAATATAAACTTGAAAAATTGGCATCTAAAGGGCAGTTAAACTTCCAACATAGCATAGTTTGGTTGATCGTACCTTATTGGTAACTCCATAAGTTTCGTGTTTGCTTCTATCCACGGATAGTATGAAACCTCCCAAAGAAACAATTGATAGTACAGGCAGTAGAAATGAAAATACTGATGCAGCTATGAGAGTACTGTACTTTGACATCCCAATATCACAATAACCTGTAGAAGAAAGAATATACTTTAAATATAATGGACACGAATGCAGTGGTTTTGAATAAAGTGTCTATCAGTTAATCATAGCATAGCATAATACTGTCTACATACATCTTAGCGTGACCATCACAATACCTATCCTCTATATCTGTTCATCACCGAGTTGTGAAATAATCACTACATTGTTAAAACTGAACTCTTATTTTAGTTATGCTAACTTTATTTACAAGTTTACCTTTCATGTTTAATCTCTGTTACCTCTGTATACATATGTGACCGTCTACGGGAAAACCGGGCACAACGCGGCGTGCGTAATATCGAGAAAAGATCGATCGATTTCTTAAAAATGTATTGTTTCAAGCCTACGGAAGGGAACGGTTAGGTCTATTATAGCAGGAACGACTAAAGCTGCGACGATAAAACTTGGAGAGCTCAATATCTGGATGCCGACAACTCCGTAAGTGCAAAAAAAAAAAATTCGAAGGTGCCGCGTTGTGCCTGGTTTTCCTATAGACGGTCACATATATGAATCGACAGACATTTTTAAAATTAGTAAATAAAAAAGATGTTGGCTGTTTGGTCGAAATGGTACAGAACAATATGACAATAACACGATAAAAAGCTCCTGTTTTACGGCCGTTATATGGTACAGAAATAATCCAGAACTTATATGGCGCCTACTGTACCTCTACTCATACATATTCCTATCCTAGTAATCATACTGATTAAGAAAATAACTATTTAGCTCATTGTAATCAAGTTATTTGAGCAAATGTAGTCTGGTCAAGTGTATGGTATCTTTTATTTATACAAACTTTGTTTTATAGACACAACATGCAGTAGGTGCCAAAAAAAGTTGCAGATTTCGTTCCATAGAACGGCCGTTGCACGATTCATGGATAATTGCAAGTTCGGCCACCACACAGTATCGATGTTTTCTTGATGTTAGGGCCCTCACGGGCATAAATATTTTAATGGTGGCTAGCAGAAGACTTACACAGTGTTGACCTGGTTAAAGCAGTTTGCTTGCCGGAACTTTGGTCAGCAAGCTTTATTCAAGCAAGTTAGATTTTTGCATGAGTTATTTTGCACTATCCCTGTAGCGTTTACAGAGTGATACAAGGTCATAGCTTCCTGATATAGCCATGGAAGAGTTTCTAGCAAGAAAATATCAGTGAATCGATGGAAAAGCTTAACTAAATTTTCTTCGTTTTAGTATATGGTGTCAGCTGCTTAGTCAAAACGGTAATAACTACAGTTAAAAAAACAACAAAAACCGTTCTACTGCAGTACAATGGAATGGAATTGGAACATCTTTGGCACCTACTGTAGATGCACATAAGAACTGGAAAGAAAAAAAAGAAAAAAAAAAGAAAAAAGAAAAAAAGAAAAGAAATATGGCAGTTGCTCACTTGATATGGATAATGAAGCTATCTATTCTATTTCACTTACCATTAGGTAGCTGAGCATAAGAAATCCATAGAGCTAATGCTATTACAGTAAATAGCCCTAGCATTAGGCTGCATACATGTGTTGCCCTCAGTAGAAAAGCTGAAAGTAAGTGTACGATATGACTTGTAAGTTCGATTTATATCACTGAGCAACTTACTATGGTAGTTCCATTGGTGGCATTGGTGGCATTTGATGAAAATGAATACTCCATATCCAATGAATAGAAATAATATTCCAAATATATAAAAAGTCACTGCAACTCCAATAAGTGCATTGTGCTGATTCTCATCCATTGCTGTGATTACATTTAATTATATATATGCCTAATAAATGAACTGAAAAAATGTGATATTTTATAAAACTACTGCAATGCCAAACCACATATTTTTAGTACAGCAAATTACTTTTATGATGGCCTCCAAACTTATAGGGCTACAATAAATAAAAGATGTAACTAACACATAGAGCCATCAAAAAAGGTTAAGGACAATATAATACAGAAATACTAACATCGTATTAAGAGTGTGGTTATGTTAGATATGGCATAAATCTTGATAAGTTCCTTCTAACATCACCCAGCAGTAATAAATATAGAAGACAATGTATTTGGATTACTGTATATATGTAATAAGCACTAACATGGACAACAATCTGCATTATTAAGAGGAGTGGAAGAGTAGAATGTAATTATCATTGGTGGAATGAAAAGTTGTATACAAGTATACGGTTTCATATAGAGGTAGGGGCGCCCTGGGATTCCCCCCCCCCTCCCAGAATTTCATGACACAAATGAATAATATTTACTACTTAATAGTATTCTGTGGTTATGATTTATAATGGTATTCTGTGATCTGTTGTTTGTGTATGTAATATTTGGTGAAGGTTCACTTCAGTTAATTGAGGTCCTTCAATTGCAATACGCATTAGTCTTCTAAGATTGATGCCACTAATTCTAGACCTGAGATGATTTTTAATCAAATGGGTGTAGTTTCAACAAAAGTGGGTGTGGTCAAACAAACATGTGGCCCCCCTCCTTCCTAAACTCTTCCCCCCCTCCCCCTTCTCCCCCCAAAATCCTGTATGAAACCCTGTGTGTGTGTGTAGACAACAAATAGTTTGAGTAATTATAGTTCATGCAATAAGATAAAAACAACAACTTACAATTGGAGTAGTTCGCTTTCAATAAAATCCGAATATTTTGATATGTTGCAGTAAATTCAAAAAAATATGAAACTGCTTTATTTAGGTCCAGTATCACCAACTCATTTTGATTCATGCTGGTCATTGAATTGCTTGATGAATCGGAAGAGGATCTGATAGCACAAACTTCATTCACATTCGCTGCACAGCTGGCATTAAGCATACAGTTGTCCTCAACCAGAGAATACTTCAAATATTGTCCAGGAGAGGCAGCTAACCCTGGATAATAAATAATACAATCAACTAGTGATGATGCTTCAGCACTAATTGTGAGCAAGCCATTATGCACAAGTAATTCAAACAACAAGGTAAAATATTAACCTTAGATCTGCTTATTAAAGTGATCTTTGCCATTGCAAGATTGGTATATGTGACCGGATTTGTGAAAACCCGGCTAAACGCGGCATCTAAAGTTTTCTAATTTATTCTACCAGTAGGCTGCACGGGGCCTTGGGATGCCTTCCTCCTAATTTGGAAGCTGTAGCACAAGCCGTCTTCGCCCTACGCACTACAACACTTCAGTATTTTTGCTAAACTTATTACTGCTGATTTCGAAAAAACGCCCGGTAAAGGCGTTGCTAAGGTCAGGGGGCGTGCCTTGTGTCCGTATACTATTAATGCGTGTCTCCGGGACACTATGGAATAAATCGGTTACAGGCGGATTGAAAGAAGTCTAAAAGGCTTAATGCAGGGCTCCTTAAGAAACTATGATGACGAGAATTGCGTGAGTACGTGAATTATGTAGAATAGCAAGTGAATTAGTTAGCTACAGTTTTTTCCCGGCTGTTAGTGAAAAGCCCGCCAATAATTTCTTAGCAACTCTCCGTACACAAGTCCAACCGGCTAGTGTTTCTAGCCTCCTAGTGTGAGTTCTAGAACACGCCAGAGCTTACAACTGCGTCATAATCTAGAGCTAACTGGTGTCTATCCATTTCTGCCATAAAAATTTTTTCGAAAAAAATCGACCCCATAAGGCTTTACCCGGTGATACTGAAAAAAATTGTTTGCCGCGTTTAGGCGGATTTTTCCAAATCCGGTCACATATGTTTGAGGGTCATAAATCCTCGAGCTCAAGTGTGGCTTAGTCTATCTTTTCGAAGGACCAGTCTCAACCCTTTACCTGCCACCAAATTCGCAGTCATCCCTATCACTGTCACCTACGGCAATTGCAACGGGGCTATATGCTAAAAGCGGTGGACTAAACCCTTGGCTATGTAAAAGCAGCTTTAGATTGTATGGTAAAGAACTTAAGAGCAAAAATACATTAGGTGAACAGGTACATAAGGTAAAGCAAGATGAAAATGAACTGTGGGTTTGTGGTATGAATGTATGAATAACATTATGTGGGAAAATACGTTTATGTGCGCGGAGGCAAATGGAATGTTCAAGGAAGTGAATGGAGTTCCTACTCCTTAAGCGGTTGTTCAACCCGAACAGTATATGGTTCCTTATTCACCTAGTTTAATAATGCATCATTTATTTCATTAAGCCTTTTTGATATGCAAATGATCAAGATCCTATGGCAATAGTACTCAGCTATGCCAAACATGGAGGAGTTTTAAAAATAAAGTATGGTAAAAGGTTTAATACTGTCAACCACTCCCACAACTAAAAGCATTGTCTTTACACTGACTGAGTCAAGTGTCATTATATTCAGTAGAATGTGATTAATTGTAAATAATAAGCAGGTGGAATCGGCGGAGTAAGGCAGCGTAGTAAAAAGAAGGTCAAAGTACGAAAGAGAGGGCAAGAAGGGAATGATTAATTTAGTTGTAACTAAGAAGTGGGTGGAATTGAATCGTCAAGTAAAGGTGGCATAAGTTTCAAAAAGGAAGGTTAAAGTACGAAAAAGAAGGCAAAAGTTTTGCAAACCTTTAAGTCCACAATCATGATAGAAGGACAGAGAGATTCAGAAGCAGGAGAGCTAGACAAAGGGAGGAGAAAGGACTCCATGACTCAAGAAGAAAAAGTAGAAAAAAAAAGAAGAAGGAAAGGTGGGGGATAAGAAAGGCTGAGATAGTTCAGGAAAAAAAAAAAGAGAGCAGAAGAGGGAAACTGATGTAACCATAGTCAATAGTTAGAATGATAACAATGAATAAAAACAACTCAAGCTACTGTGCCACTGTGTGGCGGGGTACTTGCTACTGTGCCACTGTGTGGCGGGGTACTTGCTACTGTGCCACTGTGTGGCGGGGTACTTGCTACTGTGCCACTGTGTGGCGGGGTACTTGCTACTGTGCCACTGTGTGGTGGGGTATATGCTACTGCGCCACTGTGTGGTGGGGTACTTGCTACTGCGCCACTGTGTGACAGGGTACTTGCTACTGTGCCACTGTGTGGCGGGGTACTTGCTAGCAATTTTGTAATTGTTGTTTGATGTTGGGTGAGCAAAGCGAGCTCCTCACAAATGATATCTCATTTGAGATTTCGGTATATCATATACGGCCAAAGTTCAAAGAGGTCAATGTGTGTCCATCCCTATAGGCTACTTTAAACCGTTAACATTAGCTCACGTGCAAAATGCCAGAATAAGCGGTGAAGAGCTACGAATAGAGAGGAGAAACACATATATAAGAAACAAAACAAATAAAATATCCTCAATTTTTAATTGTGTTATCCCTGACAGTGTCTTGCTCGTTTGCCAACAAAATAAATATGGCATATAAAAGGCTATATTACTTACTTATTGATGAGTTTTGCAAAGTAATATCATTAGTTGATATGTTCACTACATAGAAGGTACTCTTAGTGGTGACTGAAATGACCGTAGTACAAATATCGATACGACAGGGTACACTATTGGTATTCAACGTTTCATTGTTGTCATTGATTAATTCAAAAGTAAATGGAGCCACATTCGGATATCGAGCAATCTGTAAACAACAACATAAACAACAAATGTAAATACATCATGTCATCACCTAACAAGAAATTACCACAGCACACCCGTAATAAAAGGGATACATAGGCACCACAAATACAATATGGTAGTATTACGAACTGCTTTTAAGTAGTTGATATACCAGTTCCATTGAAGTCAACTGTACATATATTTCAAGAGCCAGAGGTCAGTGAAAATAAAGCAAAAAATATCTTGCCATTAACACTCTGTTGAGTGTAAGATTATAATAAGTGATATATTCTATGCTAAATATTTTCATTTCAGTAGTTTGTACTGTAATGTAGAAATCTAAGTGAAACTTGCTGCTGACATATTAAAGCAAAAGCTCCGATGTTGTCACTTCATCTCACCCACAGTGTACAGTTGGCTGGATAAGTTTGTAGGTGTATAAACCCAGAAAACTGATAAGCTGGGGCTTTGAGAGGTGAGCTTGGTAGTACACGTATATGGTAACACCATGGTCACTTGGCAGAACCTAACAATGCTATAGCATTTTATCCATTACTATCCCCTTTTACTTGGTTTAGTCTCATCAGTTCATTTACTTTTGTTGACTCATGTATTCGTAGAGTAATAGCACGGGTAACCTTGCTATTCGGGATTAATAGCACGAGTAATGATTAAAATAGCACGAGGCGAAGCTGAGTGTTATTTCAATTACTTTACGAGTTCACTTAGTTTCCACTTAGTTACTGTGGTATTTCAATTAGTTACGCGCTATTTCACTTTCCCCTTGCGATTTCAATTGAACAGCGATTTTCCCATTCATTTTTGAATGGGCAACTTACGCGCCGTGCTATTAAAGAATTAATAGTATGGCACATTAAATTCACCCTTCAAAACTGTAAGGAAGGGGGGGGGGGAATCGCTGTTCGTTTGAAATGCACGGGGAAAGTGAAATTGCATGTTAAGTATGAGTAGTAGCATGGGTAACCGTGCTATTCAGGATTAATAGCATGAGTAATGCAATTGAAATAGCATGTGCTATTGCAATTGCTTTATGAGTGTTATTAATCCCTAATGGCACAGGTCACACACCTGTATTACTGCTTGCAAATTTAGGAATGGGCAATTTAAGGGTGAAATAACACGGTAGCTAAGTGAAATAGTACGGGTAAGCTCTCTAGCGCGCAGCGTTAACCTTGGAAATGTACAGTTTGAGTAATTTCTTGTTGGAAACCATGTCATTATTTAGCTTAGAAGTTTTTTCTGTATTAGAGGAAACAGTTCAACAAGAGGAGCCAAAGGAAGATAATCTTGAAATCCAGAAAGATAGTGAGTGAATGAGTGTAGCTGCTGTGACAATGATAAAAAACAAAAGCTGGCCTACTATTAGTGAGTGATAGTACAGGTAACCTCAGGATTAAAAATCACATAATAAAAGTAGTTGCCTTGTGTTATCCCAAATAGCACGTAACACATGCCATTACTCATACCCATAAGCAACAGCCATCATAGTTGTCATTACTGACAACACTTTACCAACCTGACTCAGCGTTTACCAGGAATCAAATACACACACCTATCATCGTCGTTACTGATGATGCTTTACCAACCCATCTCAGAAATGAATTTTTCATGAATAAATACACTCGTATACGCTTGAATTCAAACTTCACAAAAATATTAATATTAACTTTTAAACCAAAATTAAGCTTTGTAAGATATTTTCTCTCCATCTGAAAAAAATGGCTAAGTTTTATTCCCTGCTTTTTTTCTGATACTTACATTTAGTGTAGGTCATATAGTTAAACCATGGCGTTGATGAATTATAGCTGATAAGTGTCCCAATCTCAGCTATGTAGAAATAATTCCAATAGCTGTAGCCATGGCTTAACTATTTGTACACCATATTTACCATTGCAAGCAGTTTAAAGACCAAACTACAATGATAGGACATTGTCATTTTGAGGGGGAAAATATGTCCAACATTATAACAGCTATTACAGCTGATGGTCATTCCAAAATACCACCTATAAGAATTTTACTTGGTTTTGTTTCAGCCACCATCAAACAAAAATCAGTGGATATAGGAACGATGATATTTTGTGAGATTCAAGACATAACGTCCTACAATATAATGTATGTATTTAACTAGTGGTGTGCTTGAGTACAAATGGCGAGTGAGCCCCCATAGTTAGGTTACATAAAACTAAATCACTGTATTAATGATTAATTTTTACTTCTAACACTCCCACTTCGAAAAAAACGATCAAGTTTTCAAATTAAGTTTATACAGTAAAGGGGTTCAACGCCATAGTAACCAGTCGCAGAAATTATTTGACAAAATACTAGTGGTGTGCTTGAGCACAAATGGCGAGAGAGCCTTAAACCACACTATTGTTAAATGATTGATTCTAACTACTAACACTCAAGCTACTAAAATAAAGTCCGAGTTTGTAAATTACATATATACGGTAAAGGGATTCAATGCCATAGTAACCGCTCCCCGCAACTGTTTGAATTGAAAAAGAAGCAACAAAATGAAGTCACGTTATTTAAACTTTTTCTTTGTGATATTCTTAGTAGTAGTTGTAACACACTATACTTTCACACAACTGAACATACCTGCGCAAGACTTACCTTCGTGGTTAGTCTAGTGGACAATGAATTTTCAAGTAAATACTGTTGCGTAGGGCTTATAACTGTGACAAATAGCGTATTAACTTACCACCGCCACTAACTCGAATAGAAATGGAGCTCCCATAAGTTTTTGAGTTATAACTGCACCCGCAAAAGAATTCAAAGCGGTAAACAATTCAATTTGTAGGGTGATACGGGTAATGATCGCTAAACCAGAGAATTTTGTCTAGTGAAGTTTGGGACGACGTCGACCACCGAGCTAACACAAAAATGCCAGGGTCAAAGTACAAACATATATAAGCAAATATCCCCTATTTTCAATTATGTTACTCCTGATAGTGTCTCACTTGCTTTGCTCGCTCGCCAATTATGCACTTGTCTGTCAGTAACCAAGATGTCAACATGATTAAAAATTAGATATACGTATTCTCTCTTTTTCACAGGCTTTTTAAAAGTAAGAATTAAAACTTAGCACTATAATTAAAGATAGTGTAAGTAGTAGCTAGTAGACCAGCAATAGGAACAGCAACTGAACTGAGGGCCCTAACCTGACCATTTTATAGGCCAGGCTATGGGCCCAGGTGTGAATAAGTGTTTAGTCTGATAGTCAATGAGTGTGAAGTGATATAATAAAGGGGTAACGAAAACAAAGGGAGGGGCAGACAAATAAGAATAGTCATAACCAGACAGTCATCATTCAGGGTGTGGCCTGAACACTATGAATCGTATGACCCGGCAGAGGCTTGGGTTGACTACAAACCAAAGTAAGTCATTCGGAATGTTAGGCAAATTGTTTTTAAATTTTTTAAAGCTACTTTAGTGTACAATAATGGTGAGTGAGCTAGCCCAGCTATAGAAACAAGTACATTAAAATTCCCAATAGAAACATTGTATACCATTGATATTTGTTTGGGGAATTGGGTGTGAGATTGAATCCATTCGACAGAACTGGGCACTCACACAATTCATTTTTTTCCTTGCCCTGCAAATGTAACAATATTTAAATCATGCAGTGTCTATATACTGGAATTGACTTTTTATTTTTATTTTTCATATGTGGTTATTAACTCTCCTTTCCTCTGAAGGTCCTTTATGGGAAGTTTAAAAGCAGTTGTTTCTGAATATATTACATTATAACAAGAATCTCCCCACATTGCATATACTAGTTCTCTTTCTTTCCTCCTGATAGTCCTAAAAATGATATATTATTTAAATACCATATTGATTAGCCCTATATTAAAGTTAATAGACAGACATAGTTATGGAAGAATTGAATGTTTCGTGCAGCATCATGATATTACTACATCAGCTACTGGACTATCGGCTTTGATTCGCGTATACAAGTGCTCCATTCCATTCACCAATATACTATCAGATGGTCTATTTATTGTGGAGCTTACATCGAAGACAGTGTTTCCAAATTACTTGGGAAGGTTATGCATATTGAAATTGGAGACAAATTTGTACTTCAGTAAACACTTTTGAAAAGATTGACTTTTAATGTAAGTATAATGTATGTATAATGTATGTATAATGTGCATGTTCGTCTTTTGTCATAAAACAATTAATAAAGCGCAGTGCAATTGTTATGTGTGGAGCATAGTGGCAGATCATATACAAGCCAAATTGCAGTATTTAGCACACATTAATTCTGCATGCTTGCATTAAGCTCATGTGCAGCATCACAGCGATGTGCACATATGCAGGTTTTAACCATGCAGCACACAAAAATAGAAGTAAATTTTTAATGTTTGCATGCAGCACATGTTGGAGGTATACTTACTTTTAAATGCATGTAGCATACAAGCAATTAGCTTGTATGCAATTTGCATTTATTGTGCGCACATCTGCAACTTGCACATATGCTGCAACCAAAGCAGAATGCAAGCTGCATATAAGGTGCAACTATAGATTTTTGTAAGGGGACTGTACAGGCTTTAATTCAGCACTATGAAGGGCACTTTTCATTCACTAATAATTCTATACATACGAAAGGAAAGATTTATCTTACCTCATTAATCCATTCAGCTGTAATATTCTGCAAATTATCATCGGCATATACTATTGTCAGGTTGACATTCAACTCGAACTCTGAAATATGTACATTCAGTATACTATTAATAACTTAGACTTCACTCACATATTCTAGTATCTAGGCTTAAAGTGTATGGATTACTAAATAGTACTTTTTTTTTTTTGTTGAATTATAATAAAAAAAAGAAAGAAAAGAAATAAGCTACATTACTAGAACAAACTTGAGGGATACACAGCACTGCATACACAACAGCAACACATTGATATGATTAAATGATTAGTCCTCATATTTTTGAATACATCAACAATAATGAACTACTACTATTTATCTAATGCAATCAATAGCTAACTTATATTTGTTCTTACCGTCATATGTTAACAATATTATGTATAATACAGTGACTCTGAGCCCATGAACCTGAATGGAGAAAACAAAACATTAGGAACTGACTATTTTTAGTTAGTATTGTGGCAACTAGCTTTTTCGAACTGATATAATAATAAAAATACACTTAATCTTTATTGAGCTAGCTAGTCAGCTAGATTGCAACTCACTCCGACAGGTCCCATCCCTTCACAACTCCCACTCGCAGTCAGTGAAACGATGAAATATTTTTTAGACTAAGTCTAAGTAAGCTCATAACAGTTTGTTCAGGACACACCCATTGACATAATAAAATATCACACCCGGTTCAGGAACTTTTTCCACTTCGGTTAGTGAAAATATTACGGAACTCGCACAGTTTTTAAGTGCTTGAAACTTGGAACTACACGCTTTTTTTTTTTACGCGTTGCAGACTAGTGGGTGAGAGGGAGCTACTAGTCTATGCGCATGCGTCTCTCAAAGTCGCGTGGGTGGCTTTTCGAGTAGCCTTGGAGTGAGAAGCCATTTTAGTGAGTTTGTGGAGACTTAAGAAGCCGTAGAAGCTAGAAAGTTGCAAACTGGGAATGGGAGATGACACTGAAGAAATGGAGGTTGATGTCCCTGAGCAAGTTGGAGTATCACATCCTGTTCAGAAAAGGTCAGATATATGAAGGAATACTGTTTAGTGAATAGTTTTGTGTTTGCAATATTCTTAGTGATCCTGAGTGACTTGGTTGTCTTAATACAATGGTCATATCTGGATTAATATATGTACATGCATACTAGAATGTATAATCTAACTACTAACTGCTACACAAAGGAAATAAAGGGTGCAATACAACATGTTCACAGCATTTCAATTCTAACAAGCTTGCTGTATAAAAGTGTGACAACACATTACGTGAGAGTGGGAAATCACCATGCATTTTGTTTGAGATGTCTGCCACCCGAAAGTGGTTGTAATGTTCAGCTATAGATGTGGAATGTGGAAAGTCAATAATTGGGGCACACTCTATGAGAGCTACAAACAAGTCGTTTTTCCCAGACCCTTTCCTTCTTCGTTGTTAAACGGTCTGGCTACACAAGAATAGCTATAGTCTGTTCAGGTTGAATTGGCGCGGAATTTTTAAAAAGAAGTAGCTATACTTCCAGGGTTTGCACCATTCAAAAGCTCATGCCGAAGTGGTCCAACTTCCCTTTAAAAACTTCTGAGCAGGCAGGAAAGTGCTGTTTGAAAATCCAATAGAATTTGTGTGAATAAATAAAACCACTTTTTTCCCGTGCTACATGTGCCCGTGTTTAGTCACACGCTCTAACTCAGTTGACCATGTGCAAAGTACCCGAATCGCCTGTAAACAAAAAGCAGTCGTTTACTTATACCTTTGTTTCTAGCCTTCTGCTTAACATTCTGGTATGTGCTAGGCTGTTGGTGTCAGTAGGTATTGAACAAAAGCAGGCTGCTATGTGAGGCAAGTCTGTAATCATCCACTCAGATTTTTGTTACTAGTTCAATTGCAGTTTATTGAACAAGAATAAACGATTTATCATTAATAGACTGTATAATATGCCATTATTTATGCCTTATATGTAATGTCTCTTATGTCAAATATATAATGTATTACAAAATAATTTATATTTAATATTAAAAATAAATAATGGATGACAATGATTACAAATATATTGATATAAATATTCTGAGTGAAGGGTTACAAAGCAATACTGGAATGTGTGATGGCCATAGCTAAAGTAACAGGGGATGTACTGGATTCTTCAGTATTACTGTCAACTACTTTTGGTGTTCACTATGCCATAAAGACAAAAAATAATTTAAAAGCTTTAACACAAAGCAGTCGGGCTTATTTCAGATGGGATGTATATACAGTCATAGTCCTGTACTACTTCTGAAAATTTGCATGACAGTAGCAGCTCCGAATCCCTCTTTACGACCTTCAGCTGTTCTTCGCGTACTATTGCGCCAACAATGCACCAGGACAGGGGCAGATCCAATGCTAATGACAGGAAAAGGCCCAAATGTATTAGGTCGAAGCTTACGAATTCAATTAGAGTGTTAATGATTATACCAGGCCTTTTTAGGGGAGGCATTTTGCCCCCACTGAAAATAGTTTGCCCTCCCCCCTTGAAGATTATTATGACCTTCATTGTGACATTTGTCATCAAATTTTCATCAATTTTATGGAAATGAGAAATCCCCCCCTGAAATTTCAAAAAAATTCAATTTGACCTCTCTCATGTTTGGTTTTAAAAATACCCTAGATTATTCAATAAATACAATGAACATTTAAGTTCTCATGCAAATGTCTCATGGGCTGAATTCCCTGTACTTGTATACTCCTACATGAACGGTACCCCGATATGAGGGCGTCGTCTTTTCCCCCTATAACGCCCATTTGATATTCAAAGAGCTATCCACCCCCAGATGCTCATACTGTTATTTTGGATGAATATGACTATTAAACACACTCATATAAGTGAGTGGGTTTCCCAGAAATGCCCATGCCATGGACAGGTTACGACTAAGCTGGACAATTACGTTTTTAGTGGCTCTCAAGGAATCTTGTAAACCGTACTTGTAAGCCACTATGATTCGTAACATTCAGTGTTTGAAAAAGTGAAGTGAGTGTCCGGCTCTATTCCTACAAATCTTTACCTAAAGGTCATCAATTCGGTACTCCATCAAAAAAGCTACTAATATTGAGCTTAGTCAATATATTGATGATGGCTTGAACACATACACCTAGTGTCTTGCTTTGCTATGCTCATAGTTTGATTGTGTATGTTATTAATTATAGGTACAATGTTTAAATAGTTATTTTGATAACGGAATGACTGGGTCCTCAAAGGCATTATTGCCAATGATTGCTGGAGCAGCTGAAGATACCGGTCTGTCTGTTGCTCAAGTTAAGGTGAGCTTAAATTAGGAACACCTACTTGCAATTAATAAATTGTTATTTGCAGCGCTGGATCAAAAAGAAGAGCTATTTGAGAAAGCATGCTAAACAGAGAGAGCCAATCGTGAAGCATCACTCTCTGAATCCATGGCAACATTTTCTGAAAGAGTTTGGACAAACTAATGGTAAACTTTTATGGATGAACATATTTATGCCAAGTTGGTCAGTACTTGTGGTCACCTAAACCACTAAATCTTATTCAAGGAGTTTAAACTATATGCATATTATATGAGGTCTACTTCTAGCTCTTATGTAACAAAGATAAGCTGTCATTATGTAAATTGTGATACCTTACCATTTAACAAGATACACACATTAATTTACTTCCTCATAAAAGTTTCTTTATTTCCGTTTAGCTGGAAAAGAAGCCATGAAGCAGGGAAGTGGAGTGTTCAATAAGGAAGCTAGCGTGAAGTATTCTGTTTTAAGTGCTGAAGAAAAGTCCAGATTGTCTTCAATTGGTGAGTTGACTCCTATGGGAAGTCAAGAATACAGGTCACAGATGCTTTTCCCGAATTCAGAAGATAGTAAGTAAAAGCTATTGTCCCTTATTTGAGATGCAATAATCTTAACTTTTTGGTACATTTGAGAATGTTATTATTCACTATAAACCCTTACATATCTGGCTCCCCACTTTATCCGGACCCACAGACTGTGAATTCAATTAAAGCACACCACATGTTTACTTAGTTGCAGCGCTGTCCTTGTCTCTCTCTCTCTCTCTCTCTCTAGCTACTGGGGCTGCTGCATGATCACAGCCGCACCACGTGTTCAACTTGTTCTATATAACTTCTCAAAATCTGATAAATCGTTAACATTTAGTTTTTAGAGTGGGAAATGAACTTCAATAAGCACCAAAGGTGCGAATCCTCAGCACTGCTAGCTAAGCTATTACATCATTTCTCAGATTGACTTTGACCATAGGTCAATATAGCTCATGCAATGAAAACTGTGTTGTAAATGCTGTCTCCAAAAAGAAAAGCATGTATACAATGAACGCTCACCCATAGTTCCAACACAAAGCTCCACTTCCAGCACCCCATAAAAATTGCAACTTATATTTTTAAAAAACTACCAGGGGAAGCCGCAAGAAAAAAAAATTGCTTACATGATTGTGGTGTGACATAAGGGGTGTTACCCACAAAGGGGTAATACCGATCATATCACCCAAAAATAACTAGGTTTTTGGGAGGCCATGTGTTTTCGAGATCCGTTGTTGTATGACAGAATAATAGTAATTAATACTGTAACATTCTTGCTCAGCAAGCTGAGGGTTAATTACGGCTTATAGCTGCTTGTATGCTCTAGTGAACAATCCACCTACAAAATTCCAATTCTCGCAGAGAAAGTTTGTTAAGGATTTAGTTGTGACTGATAGGGTTGGCCGATATTGTGTTTTTCTTATACGGTAAGATATTGTCAGTATTAATTACTAACTGCTAAATTTCATTATTATCTCACCCTCTTCTTTTTTTATATCTAACCCTATCTTGTGGTTAATAATTGGATGTTCATTTTTCAGTATTTACGTACATTTACATACTTCAGTTTTGGCCAATAAATGGCTTCGTCACAATAAGTGCGTGTATAATCTATGCAATTGTAACTGTCTACAATATTACTTTCAGTTTGATGAATTGGAGAGCATTGGATATCGATGTGCTGCGTATGGATTTTTTGAAGACAATGTCCAGGCTGCCTCTACAACAGATTGTGAATGCTGTTTAAGTCCCTCCACTATACAATACATAAGGGCTTTGACAATTGCAGGTTAATTACATGTTTGTTTTTCTTATTATACAATGTGACTTGTAAAGTCTGGAATGTACGTGTGCTTTTTTAAATTAAATAAATATTCCTGCTATCTGCTATTGGTATTCGTCATTGTGTAACTTGACCAATTGGTTGTTGTGATAGGAACTAAAAAATAAATGTATTCATTTTATTAATTACCTTCTCCATATTTATTGATTAGGTAATCCACCTTTTCCGGACGCCGTCACACCACGTCCTTCTTTAAATACATCCTCTTCCATTACACAATCCCAAGTAGTTCCATTCAATTCAAGAAACTCCACAAACTCTTCTCTATCAAGCCTCCATCCCTCTTCCAAATCTGTCTCAGTTCTCCATCCCTCTTCCAAATCTATCTCGGTTCTCCATCCTTCTTCCAAATCTGTCTCGGTTCTCCATCCTTCTTCCAAATCTGTCTCGGTTCTCCATCCTTCTTCCAAATCTGTCTCGATTCTCCATCCTTCTTCTAAATCTGTCTCGGTTCTCCATCCTTCTTCCAAATCTGTCTCGGTTCTCCATCCTTCTTCCAAATCTGTCTCGGTTCTCCATCCTTCTTCCAAATCTGTCTCGATTCTCCATCCTTCTTCTAAATCTGTCTCGGTTCTCCATCCCTCTTCCAAATCTGTCTCAGTTCTCCATCCCTCTTCTAAATCTGTCTCGGTTCTCCATCCCGCTTCTAAATCTGTCTCGGTTCTCCATCCCTCTTCTAAATCTGTCTCGGTTCTCCATCTTTCTTCCAAATCTGTCTCGATTCTCCATCCTTCTTCTAAATCTGTCTCGATTCTCCATCCTTCTTCTAAATCTGTCTCGGTTCTCCATCCCTCTTCCAAATCTGTCTCAGTTCTCCATCCCTCTTCTAAATCTGTCTCAACTCTCCATTCCTCTTCCAAGTCTGTCTTAAGACGGCCTCACTCTTTTGAATCAGTTTCCTCCCTACTCCCACTTTCCAATTCTTTCTCACTACCACCTACTGTCATATCTTCACTGCCACCTACTGTCGTATCTTCACTGCCACCACCTACTGTCGTGTCTTCACTGCCACCACCTACTGTCGTGTCTTCACTGCCACTTACTGTCGTATCTTCACTGCCACCTACTGTCATATCTTCACTGCCACCTACTGTCGTATCTTCACTGCCACCACCACCCTACTGTCGTGTCTTCACTGCCACCACCTACTGTCGTGTCTTCACTGCCACTTACTGTCGTATCTTCACTGCCACCTACTGTCGTATCTTCACTGCCACCACCTACTGTCGTGTCTTCACTGCCACCACCTACTGTCGTATCTTCACTGCCACCTACTGTCGTATCTTCACTGCCACCTCCTACTGTCGTATCTTCAGTGCCACCTCCTACTGTCGTATCTTCACTGCCACCTACTGTCGTATCTTCACTGCCACCACTGCCACCACCTACCGTCGTATCTTCACTGCCACTTTCCGTCAAATCTTCGTTACAATTATCTGTCCAATCTTCACTACCTCTATCCGTCACAACTTCATTACTGACACCTTCTATCTCATCTGCACCGTCTCCTCCTAATGAATCTACTTCCATTGCACCCTCATCTCACTTTCACTTAGGAAGAGAAGATATAGAAATTTTGAATTCTACTCACTGGATGACCGATTCCATTATTTGGTCAATACAAAGTTTGCTGAAAAAGCATACGAATGGAAAGATTTGGGGCTGGCAAAGCACTTTGTTGTGCCAACTGAAAGATATGTTTAAGCCTTTACCACTTGGAGTACCGTTTATCCAAGTACTTCATGTCAAGAATCACTGGATTACCGTCTCTAATGTCAAACCACATAGCGACTCAATTTTTCCAGACACAGTTTGAATCTACGACAGTAACTGGTCAACTGAGATGCCGATGAATTTTGCTACTAAGCGCCAAATTTGTTCTTTTTTTAAATCGAAGGCGAAGAATATTTACTTTGACATCATTAATGTGGAGCGGCAAAAAGACTCTTTTAACTGTGGGTCTTATGCTCTAGCATTTGCAACAGAATTGGCTCATGGAGGCGATCCTGCAAGCTTCTTTTGGAGTGTAGGTGATATGAGAAATCATATATTGACCTCATTAAAGACAGGAAGTGTTCTTTCATTTCCGAAAAAGAAGGAGAGGAGATTGGGCTTCGGAAAACGAGTTATGTGCAGTTATAAAGAGCCTATTTATTGTAATTGCCGAATGCCAAGTGATGGTGAAGTTTACATAGAATGTGGGAATTGTAGGGAGTGGTATCACTTAGTGTGTGTTGGTTTAAAATCGAAATTTTCTTATAAAAACATAAAATGGACATGTCAAGATTGTATTAATTTCATTAAGAACTTATAATTTTTTGTTAATTGTGGTCATCATTGTTTTACGTATGTATTCTAAGAATTGAAAATTATATTTAATCAAAGTTAAAGTGCACTGTATTGCAAGCTTGCAGGGAGTTTGAAATACCTGAATATGTTCAAGGGTGCTTTATTGAGCAAGTTGTAATGCTAGAGCTATGGGTTGTGGTTTAACTACCTCAGTTAATACTTATGTTTGGGTACTGCAAAGTGTGTATGCTTTAGCAGCAGAAGCAGTGAGGAACCACTGTGTGTGAGGAACAATTTTAATAGCAAAAAGAGTGTTGGTACATTGTCATGTGCTCTTAGCGATTTCTGAACACAAGCAAGGAGACCCTGATCTCGAGCTCTCTTACAGCTATGCACCCAACTTTTACTTGCATACTGGTGGCATACACTCTCTGTGAAACTGATACAACCATACACCACCCAACATCTTGCAATGTAGCAGTTAGAGGTATCTCTTGTATGGAATGTACGCTAATTCCAAACTTTTAAAGACATGATCGGACAAAGAAAAGGTTGAAGCCAAAAACAGTTTGCAATAACTAGTAGTACTAAAACTTTGTGAGATACAAGTATTCACTAACTCACATTTGACACAGGTAATATACATGGCAGTTCATATAACAGGTTAAAGCCATACGACAACAGTTTATTATACACACTCTTGCACCTACATGCAGAGTTCTAGCCACTCTAGCACCTGGGAAAGTGTACGTGGCAGCAGTAAGGAAATTTGAAACATAAAAAGGTCTCCCTCCTGGTCTTGTCTTTGTTCCACAAGCAATTGAGACTGTTGGTGCATTTAGCCAATAGTCCAGGTGTTTGTTATAGGAGTTGGGTTATGGGATCTCGTGCACTCTGGTAGCAGTGCGATGGAGGAATGGCATCTCAGTAATAGGCAGCACACAGACTCTTAACTGCATAACTTTATTAACTATTTATTTCCATAATCAATCATCTTACACAATTGTAGGTGTTAATAAGATTTTTAAAAATGTATTAAAATATGTAAATGCATTCAAGTTAGGCAATTCAATTGTGCATGTGCGCCAAATAATCAGATCAATAACAAATGATATATGAGTGCAGAGAAAGATGAATTTATAAAACTTATATATCATCACTACTAATACTGTCATCATCACTGTCACTTGTGTATATATCTGCATCAGTTTCTTGCAGCATACTTGAATAAGTCTGTTTTGCTCTTTCTAATAGTGACGAAACATCCAACCAAAGCGAGTGCAAAAGAGACTTGATTCCCCGGTTATATGGAGTGTTTGGTTCCACCCGACCTTGTATCTGAATAATACATGACGCTTTTGTGTTATAAAATGAAATAACATTCTGTATGTCTTCTGTCAGCATCAATATCTCTTCTTGACTTCTACACAGAAGAAGATAAGCATCCATTACCTCTCTTTTTTCTGGCATAGTCTTTTGGCACCACACCCCCAGATCTTGAAGCTTGGCCTCCAATGCAGCAACATCCAATACCTCATCCAATGATAAGACATCTTTAGATGAGTCCTCCAAACAAGAGTTGTAGTCTTCTAGCAAATATTTCAATGACTTCATCTCTTTCGACACTTGAACAATGATCTTCTTGGCTATTTTTTGCCCATCTAAGATATTAAATATAAGTGTATGTATAAGTATGTAGTGTGTATAATTATATAATATTATTATCGGGGGAGAAATATAAGGGGGGGAGAAATATAAGGGGTAGGAGGGCAAAGTGACTCTAGCTCTCTCCACATCATAAAAAGTTATTTGGAGACCATGTATTGTTGACTGACACACCTCAAACACCCTTGCTTTTTATTTGACGCCTACTCTACTAGTGCCCACCCTCCTCAACCTGGTAGTTCAACCAAGCTACATATATTCTAGTCACCACTATCATCATAATTCATCCCCACCATAATTATTATAATCATCATCATCATCATCTTTTTGACACCATTTTTATTCAGCACAGTTAAATGGTGAAAATCTAATGCTCTTATGGGACTAAGGGATGGACGGTGAGATCTACACATATCTGTAGGTGAGGTAGATGGTCATCATGTGGGATGAGATGACAATTACTAGCATCTCTCAGACAGATAGACACTCACCTGCATATTTTCTTTTCAATTTAAGAAGAAATAGTCTACGTTGATTTCCCTTCCAAAGGTCCAGCAACAACTGTTCTTTCTTGTCTAGCAAAAGAAAACATTCCAGCTGTTTGTACTCACTGCTTGAAGAAAGCCATCGAGTCAATGAATACTTCAACTCGTATTCACAAAGTCGTGCTTCAAGCCTACAGTTAATTCATTTATGAATTATAACTGCTCATTATTACCAAAATAAAACAACCTACCATGCTAGTTGTCCACTACTGTTCATCTCTTTCCTTCCCAAGGCCACTTGACTTCTGCAACATCACATTAAAACTTTAATGTTCACAATAGCTTAATTTGATTATCATTATTCTCTCCTTTACTTGCTCCATACCCCAATCTCCCGTTTCTCAAAAATATATTTTGAACTCTACATACCCAGACTTACTTTATTGAATGATACAGACGTAATGAATGAAAATACTGAATCTGCCACTCGGCTGGTCCTATATGATTCCAATAAAAGTATAAACAAAAAAACAACTAAAAACAAACAACAACAAACAATGGTCATTTAATCTGCCAGCTACAATTCCTTTTTGGCGAGCAAGCGAGACACTCTTGGGTATAACTGAATAAATAACGAAAGCAAGCTGTAGCCCTTGGTTTTGGTTAAAACAGCTGCACTGTTGGAGCGCACCCTAGTTAGTTTGTTTCACTACTAAATAACAAATACAAACGAACAAGTTGCTTTGCCCTACAGGTTATCCTACATAAATTCATGTCCCACCAATTATTTTTGTTAACAATAAAACTCAGAGAGCTCAATCTGTGGATGCCGATAACTCCGTAAGTGCAAAAAGAATTTTTTGTAATGGGGGCCCACGTTGTGCCTGGTTTTCCTGTAGACGGTCACATATATGCATGCTTACAGTTCAAATAAAACTAGTTATGTTCAACTACAAATATCATTACATGCACACCCATGTGGTAATTAAGACAGTATTTAGAGCTCAAGAAACACAGATATCGTAAACAAAACATATTGTAAACACAGATATCGTAAACAAAACATATCGTAAACAAAACATATCGTAAACAAAACACTCAGTTGTAGTATGAGTGCTACAAAAATGAATTAAATGCTACATGTACTTAAATTCTTGTCTACTTTATGTTAGAAATATACCTTGTGGTTTTTAAGGTAACAGGTTGTATTTGCCACCAATGGCCAGATTGGCAACTCACTCATGCATGCTGAGGATAAAATAAGGTGAAGCAACACATAATTTATAATATCAGGTGTTGTAATCATTCAATTCCTTACTTGCTCGACGAGAATCGATAGTATACGTTACAGCTTCTTCAGCTAACCATCCTCAATTTCTTCTAAAATAAAAAGGCCACCATCGAAAACAAATAAATACATCAGAAATGCCATATCTTCTAAATAGTAAGTCATAGAATGTAAAAAAGCAAGATAAAGAAGAAAAATGATTTGTTCCATTATACCTATAAACGAAAACTAATGCAGAATACATAGCATTTGAATATAGTAAAATATCAACAAAAAAGACAATTGTAGTTCACTATATATTTGCTGATTCAGCAAAAGTAAACCCTATAAACTAATATTGAAGATATTGCTGATATTCATTATAATATTTACATTAGCTGAACTGAGACTAGAGGGCTAGACACCAATGTATTGCTCTTACGTTGTGAAAACTCAGAGTGCTGAAGCAACAACTCCTCAGCTACTCTCTTGGTATTGATAGCTTTTTGGTATCTTGACTGGATTAAAGTGGCTATGGATAGAAATATACAGAAATAATAAACTCGCACCATTTAGCCCTCAACATGCATGTGCAAGAAGGTTATAACTAGCTAATTATCCCTATCACAATAATTAAAAAAATTAAATACTCAAAATTCAGTCGTGAAGGGGTTAACCCTTAACTGTTGCATCTGCAATAATGTGGCCCACAGTTGTTGACGACTATAAAAAAACCAATATTGAAGCTATGTATGATATATGGTAATTGAAAGACGCTTTAATAATAGCTCTTTTGGATTAGCCAGTTAAAAATAGCAGAGAACTCAATTTACTATGGAATCTTTGCCGATTTGTTGGACCGTTCGATCTGGAGTTATGGCTACTCGTTTTACAACTTCCAGGGCTGTAGAGCTTTTGAATAACAGAGATTTCAGTCTCTCCAGAGAAGAAGGCAGCGAGGGCAGATAGTCAGCTACCTACGCAGCAGTTATCTTTATAATTAATGCATGAGAAAGTAAAGATGTAGCCTCAAGAAGCCAGTACAATCAAGCTGTACAAACTCCAGTAGAAATTGTAGTCTATTTATAACAGGTATTTGTAGGAAGGGGTCTGTGGTTGTAGCAGAAGGGCTAAGAGTGTTAGAACAGGAAGCTTTAGAAGGTTAGGTCCAAGTTCTTGAGAATAGCGGAAGTGATAGTGATACTATTCTGACTTGTTCACCAAAAAATTTATTATTCTATAGCCATATTTACATTTATACACATTATTTGTCAATAAATATAAATTGTATGAAGGAAAAACAAAAGGAAGAATCACTGATTTCTCATGAGTCAGTTAAAAAAATTCAAACAAGCAAAATAACCACCTGTAAAGCCTTGGTACAGTCGCTAGGCAACCAAAACCATGTAATCATATTCATTAGATTTAAGTGATAGTTACAATAGGTAAGGGATATTAGAATGGCAAACACTTTGATACTAAAATAAAAGCCAATTAAAGTTGTTTTTGTAAGGGTCACACAATAACAATTTCCCTAGCTTATTCATGGGAGAGTGTCACTTTGGTGATAATAACATTGCCTTCTTTATAGAATATGAAAAGATTAACCAAGCGTAGTTTCAGATAAATAAGGATTGTAAAAAAGCATGATCTATTTATTATTTGGATAACAGATGATAAACGTAAGCAGCACTTGCCGAGTTTTCTAGTGGTTCTCAAACCATAAAACAAGAGTGCACTAGAGAGAACATCTATCCGATGAGATGGCCTCATTTCTTTAGTCATCTTGGAAAATCGCCTCAAGTTAGACCAAAGCCTTTCCATGTTCTCACCGTCACTTAAACCTAGTCCAACGCAACGTCATGGCCCATACCGCATCTGTTTTATGAGAGTTTAAATGGTACATATGTTAAATTTTCACAATAAATTAGTACCTGACAGGATACTTTATGTCCGTAACAGTGAAAAGTTGGAAGACTCAACTTGAGACGATCAAGGATATCAGTACGATTCTGCAACTAAATCCAGTAATGTATAAATAATTCTACATTATACGTATATTGTAATCTGTTTGTTTCTATTACTCACTTTGAGATGATGTGTTAAGAGTACATGCTATGTCATACATGACAAATATCTCCTCATTGGAATGAGTGGCTAGGATATTCTCAAGCATGTGAACTGCATAGGACAGCCTATAACAGAAACACTATTGTAAAACTAGGATCTGATTCTGATGGACTTACCGTTCACCATGCTTCAAGCTAATAAACTTCCCTGGAAATTCATGTCGGCTACAATACCCATACACTGCCGTTTCATCCAAACGTTTGTACCGATTAGCACTGCGGATCATATTTCCAGCCACAAAGTCATTACACTCCTAATTCAATTAACAGTGCATCATAAAAATACTGATAAGGCATTAGTTGACTTACAGTTGCCAATGGTTTGGGCTTTGGATTGTCACCGACATACTGATCTACCCTATCTTGATCCAAGAAGTACAAGTTTCCATAAAGAGGACTTCGCCAGCTCAATCCAGCTGATTGTTTTCGTACCAATCCAAAACATCCATCCAAAGAAAACACAATCTTCCCTTTATTCTGTAATTTTTGCACAAAAACGATACTATTTAACAATTACACTCCATTAAATATCACATTCATGGTACTATTAACCTGAGGACAAGCTGGACATCGATTACCACAATCCAGAGCTTCATCAAAAAAATTCATGTGCCTCATTTGATGTCGCATGAATCTGCAGTAGAAAAGGTTTTGCTTATAAAAATAACTCAAAACTTTTGTAAAATATACCTGTACTCTTCAAAAAAGTCTATTAAAGCACCATAGATATCTCTTTTCTAAAAAAAAAAAAAGACTAAAATTTTTAATAAACACATTGCTTAATATACTTTTAAAGTTGGAAAAGGATTTCGGAACTTGATGGCACTACAAAAATCTTTCAGAGCAACCTGGCATTCAAGCATCAATGCTTCAACTAAATCCAATAGACCAAAGGAAAATCCAAGACGAGGGCTTGTCGGAGACGCTGGCCAAATTTTTGCCCGAGAAAGAGAGATACAGTAAGAGGTTCACAATTACAACTTAAAAAGTGAACTTTGTGGCAAGTACCTATAATAACAAGAGGAGTAATTAGGTAAAGGGTTTTGGCGAGTGTAACAATTGTTGTTGTTGTTGTGTATATTATATTATTATGGTGCAACGCGTGCAAATACACCAAGTTATGGGCGTGTAGTGTAGAGGGGGTGTAGGAGAAGGTAAGGGTGAAAGTGGTGACTTTAACCCCCCCTCCCCCAACAACCTAGTCTCGCGTAGCCAAACCCTTTACCGATCGCAACGCTGGAAAGGGTTAGTCTGGCGGAGCCGACCCTTTATAATTATAACCAGTGGGTTCCCGTTACTTTAGTTAGCTATCTGACCTAGCCTTTGAGTTCTTATAGAGTCACTTTGAGTAGTTGTTAGCTAGTGAGTTAGATTCCACTTGTTGATAGCTCTTAGCAGCCAGGCTTACTCTCTAGCAGGAGGCTTACTATCTAAGGTGGCTTTGACTCTTTACTAGAGTCATGAAGCTAGTTATTTTGTAGCTAGTTGACTTGTTGCACAGACAATATCTTTGCTCCCTTTGATGGGTTGATACTAATGATGGTTGAAGTGTTCATGGAACCTCTAACTATTTTAATGCTCATTTACCTGTTCCAGCCTTCCAGTAATTTCACATAGCTATGTGTACAATTAGTGAAAAGAATGTATTTAAATCAACTTTAATGTCAAGAAAAAACCTCATTAAATATTAAGGCTTTTGTATCCAGTATTATTTATATGTAATTTTTTTTGTGGGGACAAATTGATTGCATTTTTTCAAGGCATACCACTATACACTTTTATGTATGAAAAGGTTAATTGTGATAGAGGGAGTTTGCTGCTAAACAGTTTTAGTTTAATACATAGCTAATCTATTTTTAAATAAACATTAGAGTGAGGTTATTGTTGTATTAATTAGTAGCCCTAATAAAAAGAGGTTTCAGTTATTATTAGTTGCCAATACTTTGATGAGATGTTTTTTTCTCTAATACACAAATATGTTGATTGAGATTTGGAGAGATTTGACAATAAAATTTATTTTAGCTTATATTATGTATACTATACTATCAATCACTTGCAATATAGTTGTTGTTGTTTTTGCATACTTCTTTTTGTATGAACTTTGATACTGCTCTAGCACATGCCATAGTGAGAACAGAAATTCCAGTCAGAATAGTAGACACTTTAATTAGAATATCTCTAGCCTGCACAAATAATTCGTCTTCACAAATATCTGTGACAATAAATATAAGAATGAAGTTGTTGGGACGTCCAAACATAACATCATTATTAAGAGATACAAATAAACAACAAAATATAAATATACTTTGTCAGATTGGGAATATAATTGTATTAGCGAATTGTATTTTACCTGAATTTATGTGCAGTGATACACTCGCAATAAATCCAAACAGCCACAACAGTGAGCAAAGTAATAACATAAATGTTATCATCAATGCCGTTATTTTTTGATATATTCCATAAAAATGTTCTATTAAAAAACAAATAAATAAAACATAAAAGTGTTATGCTTTTCTTTACCTGATTTCCTTTGCTTCAGGAAATATAATATTGTGAGTAAAAGAACTACTGTTACTAGGAACAAATTAGAAGTTACTGAAAACAGTTCATGTGATGTTGATGAATTTGAAACTAAAAAAAACAAAACAAAAAAACCAACAACAATAAAAAGAAAACAATAATGATAAAATTTTGTTGTAATGTTGAATCTCACCAAATGGAGTGGTAAAATTTCCTTGGACATAAACTATAGTTGAATTTATTTGTGTTGATACTTGTACATAAAATGTAGTGGAGTGATTTAACTTGTATTGTAAAATGTAGTTTAAGTTAGAAGAATTTTCCATACTAAATAATAGCCTGTTGGTTAACAAGACTGTGCAGTTATCATTTTTCTGAGTGATGCACTGAATGGATGTATAGCAAGTCCCAAAATACAGTGAATACTCAATGAGATTTCTGTGGTGAGAGCCAACTACAATAAAATAATTCTAGTATCATAAAGTCAAGTGTAAACATAAAAGTTATAACACACTATAGTTATTAATCACAGAGTTTATTGTACTTAACTTACTCAGTGTATGTGAGTGCACATTAATGGCAGCTGCATAATCATTTTTTAGATATAATAAATAATTATATGATGGCTTATAAATGTTAAAGCTTATAATACACAAATTATTTGAGCACGTTTCCATAATAATTCTCTTCTTCTGAAGTATCATTCCACTGCTGTTTTGTAATAGAACATAAGTACTGTTGACAACACAACTGGAGAACTAAAATACAATCAAAATTATGAATTTACTTGTAGAAGTAATTACAACAATTATCTGCAGTATAAGTTAAAATAACACAAAAAGAAATACAAGCTATATTTAGGTGTGTGACGCTACTATATTGTACAGTTCAATAGGCATGGGTTCAAGTACTTTCTATAGTGCTTGAATTAAGTATAAGCACTTGAAATGTGCTTAAGAATTATGCACTTTTTAATGCACTTGGCTTACTAAATACTTAAGCACCCAGTCAATCACTTTAGAAGTGCTTTCAAGTACAATCTTAAGCACTCTATTACGAACTACAGCAACACAATATTTAATTAAAATGAAATACTTCAAGGGCTTTGTAATTAATGGAAAAAGTTATTATTTGTTACATCTGATGAAAATTAGTCTTTATTGCCAAAGGACCGTGCATACTTTCTACAAAGATGAAGTACTAAAATGTAATTTACATTCTGTAATTATGTTCATTGAAAATGATTAGTGCTTAAAAGGTACTTATCAAGCACTATGAATTTATGGGCTAAGTAAAAGCACAAGCACAAGTGATTTATTTACCAAAGTGCTTTTAAATTCAGATAAAGTGCTTAAAGTACGTATAACCACAAGCACAAAGTTCTTAAACCCATGCCCGGTACAAATATACAAAAATTGCTGCATTGTTTCTTATATACATCTGTTATATTCCCGGTTATTTTTGCCTCAAACAGGTGTCCATTGTTCCAATACATTGCTGTGAATGTAGCATTAATAACTTCCGGAAATTCTAATTTTCAATATAAAAAAACAAACAGATTTGATAAGGATAACAATGATCATCATATCTACTCACTGAAATATGTTTCACTAAAATTATATGAAATGTAAATTGAAAGCTCTGTATCTTGAAATATAGTGTATAGCTCCACCAGGTAAGGTTTGTTTGACGCCACAACAGGAATCAAATTAGTGTAGTTGCTTGGATATATGTATATAGGGGCATGCCATCTGTCATCTTCATTATTAAAATAACACCCATTGCACCCTTCTTTGTTGACTGCAATACAATTCACATGAAGACCACAATTTTCATTAGTTAAAGAGTAATTTATGTACTTCATAGGATGGCCTTCTGCAATAAAAAAAAAAGTACTGCATTACAGTTGACAAAAGTACTGCATTACAATTGACATATATAATATATATAATATATTATATATATTTATTCCATGCTTAATATCTTCACAATGATATTTTTAGGTACATGGCCATGAGATAACTCATGATATCACATAGTGTTATCTCATGGCTGTATTGCACAAGGTCATTACCAGAGTAGTTATATCAACTGGGCCTGGCCACAAGTTTTCTGGGTTTTTGCAGCTACCTTTACTCTAGTGAAGCCTACCCAGCCAAGTTAGAGCAGCTGCTATAATATAAGCTGGGGGTTGTGAGTTTTTGCCAACTTTCACCATGAGTTACCAAAACAAAATTATTCAGTGAGGATATCTAGTGTGGAATAAACCACTTATTACAGTTGTCAGAGTGATATGGCAAGATATTTCACTCAGCTTTATTTTCACTCGCCTTTGGCTCCATGAAAATAAATTAGCCTGCTAGTGAAATATCTCACCATATCACACTCTGACACATGTAATAAGTACTATATATATATAATATTATATACTTTCGGAAGGTAGCTGTAAAAGCTGGGAAAAGTGTTTGTTGAACTAGACCGACTAGGGCCTGCCGGATTATTCTCGAAAGTTTTAGAATTATTCTTTTTTTTTTATTTAAAAAAATTGGAGTTATTATTCAAAAGCATAGTATATTATTCTAGACATTTTCGTATTAATCTCTAATAGAGATAAGTGAAATTGTGATGATTGCAGTATAGCTAGCTGTATAGAGTTGGTATGTTATGAAATGAATGAGTAAAACTATCAGTTTCTTACTGTATATAGCTAATCTTACAGTGAAAACCTTGAACATCTGTAAAAAATGTTAAAAAAAACTGCAGCTGAAAAAAAGTTCAAATCTTGAGAAACCTTACAAAACATTTGCGGGAAATGTGGATTATAGCATTAAAGAATTTTAATATGCTCGGCTGTGGATCCACAGGTCAGCTGGTAATAATATCCATTTTTTTTTTCAATTCTAATGCAGTATGATTAATGTTGTGCAGTGTGATTGTTAAGTTGCTCAATAAGAGAATCTATTTAGCATAATTCACAATATGACTTGCTGACTCTGAGCCTTAGCTGACAGCTTTCCCAGTATTTCATACTTGCTTTTTTTTCATTTTGGAAATTCAATAACAGAGTATCCAACACTAACCCAGCTGATTTAAATGAAGATCTACCTCATAACCATATTTCTACACGTGTGTATATGTCCTTTGTTGTAGAAGAGAAATAGAACATAAAAAGTAATACTGATTTTCTTTCATAATTAAGGATTATATGGACTGATTATTCTCATTTTCCCTTTATTATCCTCCTAAATACCTTATTATTCTAGAATTATTCCACTTTGCTATTACATGTCTATTATTCCAGAAAAAAATGCTAGCATAATCTGGATTATATCAGAAAGTAAAGCTGATTATTATTATTCAGTCATCATCTGTTACTTTCTTTCTATGGTTATTTGTTGGGGTCTTGATACAGATTAACTCAGGTAAGGAAGAGAAATGTATCATTACATTCAAAGCAATTAAAGCATGTGAAATTAAAATATTAATATTATACTGAATGGAAAAATAATATTTTATACTTATAGATCACTGTGACAAGTCTAACCATTCAGACAATAGATGTGATTGTTAATGTGGCTTCTGTTCTCTCGCGGATGGCACTGTAATCATCATTTTATGTGACCAAATTATAGTGCAAAATATTCTGTTCAAAGGTAATGAAAAATTAAGCAGCTATTAACAATATGATTTTGCTTAATTTATGTAAATTATGCAATACAAACAGACAAAAGTATTTATTATTAATTGTATGTTATTTTTGTAGATAAATCAATTTTTTTTGTTTAAGAGTAAAGCTAATACGGCTATAAATGCCAACTATATTATTCTGAGCCTCCTTGCGCTAAAGAGGAAGAAAAACACATGGAAGTTTACAGGATATACAATATAGACACAAGCATACAGAACAATCCACAGTGTTTGAAAGAGAAAACTTTGTCATATGAAATTGTTGTCGAATAGTTGTCAACGCCGATATATTTTGTTAAAGTTCAACATAATAATTGTATATTAAACGATTGACTATAAATAATTTTCTACAAGTGAGAATATGAATGACAACTGTGGATTACACATTAGTATCAGTTATAGTTCTAATAGCACAAAACAATTAGCAAGCATTATATTATGCTTAATGTCAGTTCTCATTTCTTGTGACTCACTAGGGACATATTGAACTTGGTAATAAGGCTATCTCTAACATTGATACATGGTTAGAGGGAGAAAAATATGTCCAATGTTAACAATTACTGCAGTGAGGGTCACTTAGAAAAAGAGTACATACAAGAAAGTGAACTTTGTTTTGTTTCCACCACTTATTGGTGACAAGCGATGACATATAGCGAGATTCACAGGATTAGTTTATACACAAACTTTTTTCCTTTTCAATGTATTTTAGATGGGAATGGAGTGACCCATCACAAACAAAGCTTTTTACAAGTAAAATAAATTAATACCTGAAAGGACCATGATACAGCATTGCAACTACATATAATTAAAATGATTGGGATATGTAATAAGCAGGCTAATTTATTTTCACAAGCCGCAGAGTGAAAGTAAAGCTATATCACCCTCCCTCTAACAAGTGTAATAAAGTGGTTTATTTAATACTGAATATCGATATCTTTACCTGCTATGGTTACTCGTCATGCACAATCCAGCAAGTCAACTGTCACATACGATCTCACTAGTTATGAATCTAAAAATATCATTGTAGAGATGTCTGGGCTAGACCTTGGGCAAAACGATGTTTACTTCCTAGGAGGTGGATATAAAATATATTCATTGCAAAACTGAGCAATCTAATTGGACAGTCTGAACGAGCCATGGTACAAAAATACATTATTATATACTACTTATGGCATGAGCCAGCGTAATATGGGGAGATATTTCATAAGCAGGCGCAAGTGTTATCATGCGGTGAATAATATATATTTTGTGTAATAATATGCTCTTAATAGCTTGTACAAGAATTCCGTGTGAACTCTACCCTTATTAACATGTTGGACAGAGTGTATGTTAAAGTTGACAGTAAAATTGTTCACTATGACATAACCAACAATACATGCAAAAGAAAGTAAAAACAGTCTTGTAATCAATATAATTGATATAAAACATTATTGACACAGAGCTACACGAAATACATAGATGCAATGCTACGATTGTCTTTTATGATCCTTTCTTTTACTGAGTACATAACACAGCACACAACAGTCCTTTCCTTCAATTTGTCTTTTACACTTTTTATTGTAACACTGATTTGTTGCACCATTACACAGAACCTGTAATTCACATGAAATACAAAGATGATAAACATGGGGTATTCATGGTGAGATCTTAACTAAATGATATTATAACTCAGTACTTCACAGTATAACTCTAGTTATTGAGACAGAAAAAATAAAGCACCATGGGGTGCAGAAGGGTGCGAACCCAACGTTACTATATACTAGCCAGCTACTACAAAGATCAAAAGAATAATTTATTAGGAGTAATATCGGTACGAATATGCCAATGTGTAGCTCATGCAAGTCGATATGCAACTCCTGCAATGAAATGGTAGACTTAATGCTGGCTTCATAAAAGAAGATTAACATACAAGTGACACTCACCTCACCAGTAGTTTCAATGGGAAACTCCAAAGCACTCTGGTAAACCGCTAAGAAAGTATGTAGCGCAAAAATACCTAAATGTTTACTTCATTGAATCATTATTTTATATACAGATGAAATATTCCCACCTTTATTTCATTAAAAAAAGTTAGTAGCTAATGTAAATCAGCAATCATTAATTAATTTACCTGCAACTTACAGGAATAAAAAAAAAAAATTGCCAGAAAAATTCTAAAGTTGGTTGTTTGGAGGGTAACTACCACCACTAATTTTTTTTGCCCTATTTAATAAAAATAAGATGCAAAAAAAAAAAAAAAGAAAAAAAAAAAAGAAAAAAAGAAACGATTGTTTGATTATGTAGTTCTTGAAAACGGTCAAAAAAAAAAAGTTGTGTAAAAGTTGAGCTTGTGAGCTAGCTGTTCATAAGATTGTGGTTACCACAATATGGTCAAGACTTGTGTTGCTGCTGACTGCAACAATACCAACCCGGATGGAATTTTAGTCTTCATGTCCCAGAAAAAAATTGATTGATCATCAGGTGAAGAGACTCAGAGACAGATGAGAACTTACAGCATCCCAATGCATTCTGTGGTGAATGGATTATTTGGCAGCATCCACAATTACCCATGTTTTGGTGTTAGATTTCATGTATAGCTAATTATACTGTAAAAAATGGGTGTTACATTACATCTTATCAGGTGTAGTACGGCCAGTGTTGTAGAAACACCCTTAAAAACCGCATGTCTTCCTGAAAAATGTTTTCTTCGAAGCGTTAACGTTTCATAATTAGCAATGACTTGTGTGTGTGTGTGTGAAGAGTCTGAAAAATTAGGTTAAGGTATATTGTGTGGAAACCACATCAACCTCTCTGGCTATTGATAAGAGACTTTGTAGTTTGTATTGTTATTATCATTATTATTATTATTATTATTATTATTATTATTATTATTATTATTATTATTATTATTATTATTATTATTATTACAATCGTTTGCATTATCTGATTCCGGGATGCAATATCATCTTGAGTTCATTTGCAGTTTTGATATCCTCAACAATTCAATTTTTTTTAATTTTGTAAAGGGAAGCAAAAAAAAAAGGGCATTCACCCCTTCTAGTAGAGATCACAGTAGACTTAGCTAGTAACGTGAAGTCAGATAGCCTTGCATCAGTGTTAAAGTAGTGCAAGCCGTGGTTACTTGAACAGAAATATATTTTTATTTCTCCTCCTAGAATCTAAAAAACAACAACAAACAACAAAACAAACTACTTTACCCTTCCTAGCTTCGTTTTCTGTTTGTAGCCCTGCAGGGTATGAAAGCAGAGTCTGAGATATCCAACTGTCTTCCTATAGTGTTGGTAACTATAGAATGAAAGAAGAACATAGAAAAGCCATATTGCGGCTAATATTTTTGAGTCAGATTTCATTCTACCTTAACCCTTTGCCGAGAATTCTTGGCATTGGACAGTTCTCTGTTTTCCAAAATTTTTGTTCATATTCTTTGTTTATACGTTGCTTTGACGTAGTAATTTCCGCAATAAACAATTGAAAAAAGTGCACAGTTAGTGTGGCTACTAGAATGTTTACTGTTGAGAGTCTTTCTGCCTGAATTTTTTTATTTTTATAGTACTGTACTGGCTCTGAAGCTCAGAATTGAGCACCCAGAAAATGAATAAGCCGCGCACTCTGCTTGAACCTCGTAGAAATTCTGAGATCATTGGAAATTTAGCTTTAGCTAATACTGTTAGAAACGGTAAGTCCAAATTTTAACTCTTCCCTTTGTGAACTGATGTATACTTTTTTGGCATAATAGAAAATAGTTCTGTCCTGACATGCTGATCAGGGGTTGTAAATCCCTGAGCTTGGGGTTAGCAGGAGAATCTGAAAAACCAGCCTGTGGAGAACAAGCAAGCACAGGCACAGTGGAGTAGTAGCTACAATAGCTAAGTTACAGTTAGAGATATATTTCTAATAGCACCTGAACAGCAACCGAACTGACAAAAAAGAGTGAATAGAATGTTAATGAGTGGAATGACACAAGGTGGGAGGGGGGGGGGGGGGGAGCGGCATGAGCATTCACAGTAACACACAGCAAACAAGGTTCATAGTTCAATCCATGCACTTTACTGGCGGTTGTTTGGTGCATCTGGTCCCAAACACATGCTGTCAAAATTCAATTCTTGCTATTCATACATTTTTCATGTTACCCAACTGGTCGCTTAGCCATAATTACTGAAAGCAGCCCATTCATTGTTTATTTTCAATGAAAATTTGTGCAGTTGGCTTCAGGATGATAGCCAGAATTTGGTTCTGGGGGGTTTGGATTTTTTAAATACACAGGAAAGCCACACCTTTTTTCAAGACTATTTATACATAGGTTGATTATTGAGTAACAAGTGCTAAACTGCTAGCGCTATATCAGTCTCAGATAACCAGGCACCATAGACCTTTCATTCTATAAGCTATTTAAATTAGTTGTTATTTGTATAGCTAAGTGCATTACGCTTCATCTTTTAAAGAAATACATAATGTAGCTAGCTTTACTCATGTTGATATAGGAGTGAAATTTGTAGCCACGGAGCTCAATGTTTACCTGGTAGCTTGGACTCGAATTGGCTGTCCACATATAGAGTATGAAGTATATTCAGGGAAACAGCTAAATAGAAGAGAATTCCATCGCAGGTTAAGACACAATCGAACAGTTGGTGATATTCCACAGGTATTATGTCACTGTACGCGAAATCGGTGGCCTCCTCTACCTCATTCTGAACTCCTTCCGGAGGTCCGGGTATAAAAGAAAGAATCATCGGCATGCCCTTTGACCTCTAACTCCTTCTATTCAAATAAAAAAAATTAGCTCGCAAAGAGAACCCTCCATTGTAGCTCACTATCCATGTTTACAATGAGTGCCCTAACTAAAAAAATAAAAAGTTATAAGTAACAATTTTTGGCAGTAATATCATAGATTACTCAAGCCCATCTCCTATCAATGCTGTGTGTATGTACAAAAGTATTTCTTGATTGAAGATGAGCCCTCAGGATAGCATCTTGCAGAACTCTGATGGCATTTACATCTTTTGTAGTTGAATTTTCCTGCGTCAATATGGTACACAGTACGTTTATTCTTTCTGTATTTAAAGCCTGCCATTTGTTTAGTTTTTCTTGTTTGTTGGATTATAGTCTCACGACTTACATGTGTCATTGTTTCCCAGCTTTTGTGCGCTAAGTTGCTGCAATGCGTACTAAAATGGTCTCTGGGAAGTCGGCGATAAAAACGGTCAGCCGCCATTTTCCACTTATCGTGAGATATGTCCCCGGCCATGCCCTTTTATATACAATCTTCTCATTTAAGGCAAAGGTCAATTTGCTGGTTGTTTGCTCGCTTAGTGTGCATAGCTACCCAATTGAATTCACCATACTTACTAAGGTGCTCTAGGAAGTCCAGTGGCTGGATGCTGGCACAAGTTGAAACAGCTACTCCAGTGGCAGTGAATTCAATGGGGGTGGTGAATTCATCAGGTAGCTGTGCAAACCAAGAGTGCACATATCTACCAGTAAATTGACCTGTTCTACTGTGTATTTACTTAGCTTTTTCAGTGTATATAAAATACACTGAAAAATAATATCCTGTGTCACACTAATAATAGAGTAGACTGCAATGGCTTATATTAAGATACTTATTTAGCAATATTATAATTTGAATATGAGCATTTGAAAAAATATACAAATCTAGACTTAAAAATTGTAATACCCATAGCTAACCAGCTCTGCTCAGTGTATTATTATTATTTTGAAGTAATCACTAAATTCATATACTGTATATAATATGTGACCGTCTACAGGAAAACCAGGCACAACGCGGCACCCTTCGAAAAAATTTTTTTTTGCACTTACAGAGTTGTCGGCGTCCAAATATTGAGCTCTCCAAGTTTTATCGTCGTAGCTTAAGTCGTTCCCGCTATAATAGACCTAACCGTTCCCTTCCGTCGGCTTGAAACAATACATTTTTAAGAAATCAATCGATCTTTTCTCGATGTTTACGCACGCTGCGTTGTGCACGGTTTTCCCGTAGACGGTCACATATATATATATATATATATATATAAAAGTACTCATTACATGAGTCAGAGTGTGATATGGTGAAATATACTCTGATGAGTGTAATATGTGGTTTATTCCACACTAGATATATTATAGTATTTTTTTGGTAACTCATGGTATAAAGTTGGCGAAAACTCACCAGGGGCTCCCCACAACCCCAGCTGATATTACAGCAGCTGCTCTAACCTGGCTGGGTAGGCTCCACTAGAGTAAAGGTAGCTGTAAAAACCCAGAAAACTTGTAGCCAGGGTTGCTATAACTACTCTGGTAATGAGCCATGAGATAACACTTTGTGTTATCTTGAGATTCTCAAGGGTCACCACCTAAAAATATCATTGTGAAGATATCTAGCTTGGAATATATATATATATATACCATGTTTCCTAGAATAGTTTTTGTGGAAGCTATTTTTAGACCAACTCCTGCTGTGACTGCTAAACCAGGGTGGGCACAAAATGAGGGTGACCACAATCGCAATACTCTCATTCTTGATAAACGTAAGCAGGCAGATGTATCACCAAATTACTAGAGAAGAATGATAAAAACATTCACTCTTTTTACTTTTCTTTTTCCCTTTCTTATTGACTAAACCATTTAGTCAGCATGTGCACTGCCTAATAAGGGAGTAGGTACGGGTCTTATTATATAAAGCTGATGCCTGAGTGTGCGGTATAAATCAATGGCAATCACTTAGAGTGGTGCGGACACTAATTGAGGGTGGAAAGGTTCTGAGGAAATAAAGAATACTGTATAATATACTTATAGCACGAGTCAGTGTACAATATGGGGAGATATTTTAAAAGCTCATGAAAATACAAGTGTGAGAGTAAAATGTCATCCCCATATTGTATGATGAGTGTAATAATATGTACAGTAGAAGACAAAATAAAGTTACAAATTCCGTTCAGTAGAACGGCCGTTGCACGATTAAAAAAACGGGCGGGGAGGGAGGGGGAATGGTACGCCATTTAATAAAAAAAAACGGCCGTTCCATTCGACCACGTAACCATTTTAATCTTTCTTGTTCACCGTATGTTTCGCTCAAAGAAATAAAAATCGCTTATCCAATAAGATGTTCCGATTTTTTGTTTACAGGCTCCTGAGGCGGAGCTTTTCAGGTAAAAAAAAATTGAAGCCGTCTTCGAAGTTGTCTCGCAGAGAATTGCTAGTTCACCCACCGCACAGTATCGATTATTTCTCGATGTTAGGGCCTTCTCGGGCTTATGTAACCTATGGGATAAACTATATTAATTTTTCTTTGTCAATGGACTTGATGGAGCTCATTCCTTTTCAAGGCCAAAATATAACATGCAGAACATTGTTAAGGAGTAATCTTCTATCTATCAAAAAATTTAGTGTGCGAGGTGAGAGATTCAACTTCATTGGCATAAATCATTGCATTAGATACATTCTTACTAATTTCATGATAAAATAAATTAAATTAGCTAGATTATATTGTTGGTGTCTTTATTGCATTGTATCCTCGCCTCACATCTCACTTTCAGATTTCATTATATATTTGCCAATTTTTTTTATTAACTTAAGTGTCTACATTATATTTATAGTAGTTTTAGACTTCAACTAGTCATTTTATTCACTCATTCAACATTATTATATCTCACTCAGGACTTGAATGGATTGTGAGCATCATACAAATGTATTATGGAGAGCACTTGAGAAATATTATTGTCAAGTGGGACAACATGGCAAGTTGTACCAACTCCAAAGTCTAAATTGATCATCAATTTAGACTTTTCTATCTGATTTAGTTTATCCTGTATTAAAGTGTGACATAATTATTATATTATCATAATATTAGAATATATGATATTATGTTTTTTTTTAATACGAAGGAAAATCTAATTAAATTTTACTTGTGAAAATGCAAAATAAATCATAATTTCAGCATATTTTGTGGCGATGGTGTGACCCATCACAAAGCTAGCTTTTTACAAGTAAAATTTAATTAGATTTTCCTTCTTATTAAAAAAACAACATAATATCACTTATACTGTATATTTATGCAGGTCATTCCATTCTCCATTTGTTCTTCTGTGTAATCCAATTTAAAAACTGGCCAGGGTGATGTCAGTTTTATCACCTGGGAGTTATCCAACTATAGTTTAATACTTCTATCTAGATACACTGTATCTTTACAATAGTATTATTAGATTTGTGACCCATAAGATGGTAACTCATAATACACGGTTGATGTGTTGATATGCACATGTTTATTAACCTTGGTATATGGCAGTAGATAGCAACCATCCATATGGTGGATGCACTAGGACTAGTAGACCTTGATGACGGGGAAGTGCAGCAGTTTAAGATATTTAGTATAGAATAACCACTTTTTTTTCACTTGTTAGAGAGTGTTTTTAGCAAATTATTCTACTGGTAGGCTTTATTTTTCACTCATCTGCAACTTATGAAAATTTGTTAGCCTGCTCTCACTTTATCACACTCAACTATCATGTAATACAATGTACATATAATTATGATTACAACATGAAGTGGAGGTCTGTATGGGATTTACACAACTCTATGGACAGTTTGAACGAACCATGGTACAATATATTTATAATACTTGTTGCACATGTCAATGTATACAATAAGAGGAGATATTTCACAAGCAGGTGTTAAGTATTTTCACGAGCTGAAGGTAAGTGAAAATATAAGTATGAGAATGATATGTGTAATAAAATGTTTATTATGGATTTGATATTTTCCCTAACCAGTAAACGCTTAGAGGTAACTCTGCCATGCTTCTAACTTCAGTTGTTCGGAACTGTGCATGGGTGTGGTGGAGCTTTCAATATGGGAAAGTATTGAATGCTCACATGCATATGCAGAAATACTCAAGGAAAACATACAATGTATATATATATATATATATAATACTTATAGCACGAGTCTGAGTACAATATGGGAAAATATTTTATGAGCACGCAAAATATTTTCACGAGCCGAAAGGGATGAAGTGAGTGAAAATATGGCGTGAGAGTAAAATATCATTCCCATATTGTACGACGAGTGTGATAAGTGATTTATTGCTTCTTTGAAATTTTTCTCAACCGGTTACAATACAATTTTCATTGATTTTACTCGCTACGCGCGCGCTCCAAGGAGCGTACAATATAAACCGTACGATATGGGAGAATACAGAACGCTCGCGTGATGCGGAAATATTCAAGTAAAAATATCAAAGCTGCAATAAATATATATATATATTATATCATTGGCTCAATATGTTCCTAATAGTTTGCTCAAGAATTCTGTGTGAACTCTACCAATATTAACATGTTGTGCTGAACTTGACAGTAAAATTGTTCACTATGATATTTAACAAACAATGAATGCATAAGAAGTAAAAAAAAATCTTGTAATTTTATTTGAAATAAAAAATTAATGACACAGAGCTACACGATAAATACATAGATGCGCTGCTACATGTGTGCTTCTGTTTTTGTTGTTTTGTAATGATTCATTCTATTACTGAGTACATAGCACAGTGAACAACAGTCCTTTTCTTCAAATTGGCGGGCACATTTGGTATTGTAACACAGATTTTTCTTATCATTACACAGTACCTGTAATTCACATGAAATGCAAAGATGATAAACATGGGCTATGCATGGGTGAGATCTGAACTGAATGCTACTGTTATAACTCTTAGCACTTTACAGTGTAACTGTATCATTGGCGAGCGCGCAAAGTGAGCGGAACTATACAGGGGTAACAAATCAGGAATATTGGTTTGTTTATGTTCACGTTTTTGTGTTCGCTTGGAGATCGAGCCTGCCCCCATACTCCACTAATCATAATCCTTTGGATTATCAATCTTTACCTGTATCATCAATTGTTTTCCCATTTGAATTAGGTTGTGTCTGACATATCTGATTTTTTGCGGACGCAGTTAAGTCTTACAAACTTAGGAGTTCATTTTCTATTGAATTAGTGGCGGTGGTAAGTTATCCTGGCTAATGTGATGTTCATCATAGTTTAGGACCTATATGCAACAGTGTTGTTCTTACTAGAAAATCCCATTGCTGAATAGTCAAGTCACTAAAGTAAGTCTTGTGTTGGTATATCAAGTGAACAAGTGTGTGCGAAAGTGTAGTGTTACAGGTACTGCTTAGCTATAGAATAGCACAACGTAAACATTAAAATACCAAATAAAATATTAGCTGCCTTTACACAATTTTTTTTAGCTACTGCAGCAGTAAGCAAGTCACAATTTAGGGTAAGACTATAAACTGGGCGATAATTCCTTAGAAATGCATGATAAGTTTTTGTTGTTGTTTTTTTTTTTCAATTCAAATAGATGCGAAGAGTGGTTGCTATGGCATGAAACCCCTTACTGTATGTCATTTAAAATCTGCTGTTTTTAAGTAGCCGGAATACTTTTTGTCAGGAATATACATAAGTTATTTAGATGAAGCTATTACTACTTGGTAAAATTGAGGTAAGAAAGTAATTACATATTTTTTAGCTAAAATACCATGGTCAATGGCCACATAGCTACTTCAGCTACTTTTAATAAGACTGTATGATGCCTTCTAACAACTAGGTTAACAGGATCTAAGACATTAACTTCATGCAAACTAAAGCAAAAATCATCTTTTATCGGATTCTACATTGTTTGAAGTACTTATACACAATGGCTCGCTCGCCATTTGTGCTGAAGCACATCACTATTAAAGTAGTTATTGAGACACAAAAGTCATTATGTCACTACTTAATCACGCAAGCCTATATGCATTGATAGTGATGAAGAATTGAATGCTACTGAAGTGACCACTGACATAGATGATAGTGACACTAATTACACGGTTTCAGAATACAAAGGCTCTTTATCAGATGATGTTTAAAGATTGTTTGTATTCTCATTTCAGAGTGTCTTAAATGTGGTCATGAACCTGCACTATAAACGGACGAGATGAGCTGTACAGCGCCCGAAAAATTCCATGAACTTAACTAAATTTCTTTCTTACAATAGTTACAGAATTAAAGCGCACCTGTGTTACCGCCCCTTTTTCACGTGCAACGTTGACGTTTGCACGCTTAATTGACTTAGATTCACATGACTAAATTGCTTCCGGTAAAGTACTAAATGCATTCCTCATTTACCGTGCTTGCGGTCGTGCCAACTCAACTTGGACATACTATAGTAATAGGAACTTATATTAATTTAAAAGCAGCTCTGCTGTATTTGTCAATATGTGTACAGTGCTTCCAGCTTAAATAGTGGATTTTTTAGCTTTTTGGTTAAGGTTGCTAATTCTGCTATGATTTCTCAAGTATGTGTAATAGAAAGCTAAAAATTTGTATTATTATACATTAATGTCATATTAACATACAGACAAACAATTTTGTGGGTTTGTGGTTATATTTGTGGTTATAGGTGATGGAACTGGGAGCTTCAAGACAGTGAATTTGGAAGTGTTCAAGCTGGAAAAGAGAAATTATTTTTCCTTATCTCTGTAACTTGGTATACTGATACTTTTGCAATTTTACATCATGATGTAAAATTGCCTTAAAATTATTATGTATAACTTTGGTAGCTATACCTTGAAAATTAAGTGAGTTGTGGCTGTTTTTCACCAAAAAAAATTACGCACGGTAAGGGTCATCAAATGATGACGTTTAGAACGGGCCTATCACGGCCAGCGTTATAGCTGCCCTCTGGAGCTGCACAACCCGTAAGACTCCAACTGCATCGCCCTGCTGTTGTCAGAATACCGAATGCTGGGAGCCTTAGGAGTATTAAACTCCTTCAGCTCTTGAAAAAGAGGACCTCTCTTGGATAGGCTTGGCTCCAAGTTAGTAATACCAGCCAACAATTCGGACTGATTTCGACTTCGCTTACTGCTGCTAGTAGAACGATGAGAATCCATACAGCCGCTTGCAGTTAGGGAAAGTCCCGTCTTACCGCTCAGGGAAATAACCGTTCGACCTTAGCTCGTTAACTAGCTATGTTTAATGTCGAACTACCGCAAAATGAAGAAAAGGTATGCGTATGTTAAATGACTGTAGTGAAGGTCAATACAGTAGTTTAAAAAAATTCACTCTTTAAGTTGGAAGCACTGTACTTGTGACGGAATCGGCCAGCTTGTAATATACATTTATCTGTTGCTACCTTGTTTCCTAGTGCACTACCAACTATGACAGTGCATGTTAACTCAGAACATAGGATGTCCTCTATTGCTGAGTGAAAATTTTCTTGGCATCAGCAATATTGTCTTAAAAAATTCAGCTGACTGGCAGAAACATCAAGCATTGTTATTCAAAAAGATATACCAAAAGAATTAGAGCACTTGCTCTAGCAACAAAACAAACTTGTGACTATAGGCCTCTCTTATTTTTCTAACACTAAATTGATCAATGCAATTATTAGTGATGTGCTACAGCACAAATGACGACCGAGCTGGTCTGATTGAAATTGAATTTGAATGCTAGTGGTTATATCTAGCTCATAATAAATATATATAAACCATATTTCCTAAAATAGTTTTTGTGGAAGCTATTTTTAGACCAACTCCTGCTGTGACTGCTAAACCAGGGTGGGCACAAAACAAAGGTGACTACAATCGCAATACTCTCATTCTTGATAAACGTAAGCAGGCAGATGTATCACCAAACTACTAGAGAAGAATGATAAAAACATTCACTCTTTTTACTTTACTTCTTTCCTTTCTTACCGACTAAACCGTTAAGTTCAGTAAGCATGTGCACTGCCTAATAAAGGGAGTGGGTACGGGTCTTATTATATAAAACTGATGCCTGAGTGTGCGGATATAAATCAATGGCGATCACTTAGAGTGGTGTGTACACTAATTGAGGGTAGAACTGTAACAATTATAGCGTGAAAACCCACCAAATTCACACCAAACTGGTTGTGTGAATTCCCACCATCTATGCATAGTGTGTCCTTCACACTTTCTGCCTAGTGTGAATGCACACTTAGTGTGAAATTCATACTCAAGGGAATAGCATGGACCCTTTACCGAACATTAATTATATTCATGTGCAGGCAAAAACCAATGCTATTATCATTGTAATTTACCTTATAAATATGTTGTACACTTGTGTGCTAGGTAAGAGAGTTGACTAAGATTTTGGTCCTCTGATAAATGAGATCGGGGATTACACCTATCTAATAATATTGATATATGTAATATTAGAATCAATGTAACTTAAAATAATTCAGCATATGTAAGTATGAGTTCATACGGTTATGGTGTGAATTCACACTGAATTTGGCGTGTACTTTTACACAAAAATGACGAGGTGTGCACGTCACACCATATTTTGGTGTGACTATTGTTACAAGTGATGTGAAGTACACACCTTTTGGTTTACAGTGCTCAAGGTTCTGAGGAAATACAGAATACACTATATATATTTATAGCACGAGTCAGTGTACAATATGGGGAGATATTTTAAAAGCTCATGAAAATTCAAGAGTGAGAGTAAAATGTCATCCCCATATTGTACAATGAGTGTAATAATATGTGACCGTCTACAGGAAAACCGGGCACAACGCGGCGTGCGTAAATATCGAGAAAAGATCGATCGATTTCTTAAAAATGTATTGTTTCAAGCCGACGGAAGGGAACGGTTAGGTCTATTATAGTGGGAACGACTTAGGCTACGACGAGAGCTCAATATCTGGACGCCGACAACTCTGTAAGTGCAAAAAATTTTTTCGAAGGGTGCCGCGTTGTGCCCGGTTTTCCTGTAGACGGTCACATATGTATATTGGAATATTTTCAAACCAGTAAACATTCAGAGGTAACTCTGCCATACATGTACTTTAAAATTCAGTTGTCCAGACTATGCATGGGCGCATCAAAGCATTCAATATGATACATTTAATATGAGAAAGTATGGAATGTTCACATGATGCGGAAACTCAAGAGAAAATATCCAATGTATAATAAATAGTATGTGTGTACATACTCTACCATTGATGAGAACTTCTACACTTCTGATGTTGTAAGAGCTTCACTCACACAGTATATTACCATATCAATGAGGAATATGTTCAGAAAACTTACAGTTTTACAAATCCCACATTTTGATGCTCTATTTTTGCCAGATTGACCATCTCTAGTTAATGTGTCATTTCCATCCATCTCCTTACACTGTTCGCAAAACTGTGGCTGGTGTAGTCGTAAGTAGTCTGATATTTCTTTGACAGTGACTCTTTGAGAAAATTCTAAATACATCACAATCATGATATAAGTATATAACACAGCAGATTTACACTCACGTTTATTCTCTTCCCAGTATTCTTCATAACAACCCTTGCATACTTGAACTGGCTTTAAGTTTCGCCAAGTGTAAACTTCTCTTTCTTTATTTACTTTGCAATCTCCACATAATTTCTATAAATCAGGAATACCATATGTATTTCAAATTTCTAGTTTATTAGTAGGAACTTACCACTCCACCATTAGGACAATAGTGAGAAGGTATTTTATCTATAATTTTGGCTTTACAACCAGAACAATCATCTTCATAGTTTAGTGGCCACATAGGTTGCATATAAAACTTGAATGAATAAGTTAGTGGTGGTAACTAAAAAAATAAGAAAAAAATACTTAGCATATTATAATGAGTAGCCTTTCAAAAAACAAGCTAACAAGAAAACAACGAAACAAAATTTCAATTCGTAACCATATTTTTATTCACAGTAAATGATTAGTTATTATCTATATAATAATACCCGTGACTGACGACGTACATATTCATGAGCTAATGAGATAGAACGCGTAGACGCACAATATTCGTGAACTTGCGCTGAATAACCGGGTAAACCTAGAGCGCAGGGCAAACTGGTTAGCAACCAAACCCGGCACACAAAAATGGACAATAGGAAGGACTGGTACAGAAGCTGGAGAGCAGCTTTCGTGAACTAGCGTTGAATTACGGAGTATACCAAGAACGCAGTTGTAAAGAAGTGAAGGGTTTGGCTACGCTAGACTACCGGTAGGCGAATTCGTTTGCAGCCTAATCAGGTACAACCTTCAAGCCCTACATAGCTCAGAGGCATCAGAAATGGTGCAGTCAGTGTGGCCATGGCTGCACCAATATTTTAACAAAAAGGGGTTGTCTCTGAAATTTTCCACTCTTTATTGGATCTTGTGGTCATTGTTGAAATCAAGCAGTTGAAATGACTTTTGCTGGGAGTAAATAGCTAATATCAAGCATTTTGGAAGATATCCGGGAAACTGCACGCCAACCTAATCCTTTCTTTAGCTTTCCAAAGCGATCATTTGGAAAAACGAACGCAGTTTAAGAGTTCTTTCCAGCATTGTTGGTTTGCAAAGTGGCCATTTTCGCACTACAAGGAGTTTGCCATGTCGTTATTTTTGCTACATTTACTTGAAAATGCTTGAAGAAAATAAAGTTGAGACTGCCACAAAAGCAGAGCAGAGATTTGTAAGTTCTTATTGTGGTGGATTCAATGTTTTTTAGTTTTTTTTAGTTTTTTTTTGTCATTGTTTTGTTTACTTGACATGTTCAAATAGCTGCATTAGCCACACAATATGTGACCGTCTACAGGAAAACCGGGCACAACGCGGCACCCTTCGAAAAAATGTTTTTTGCACTTACAGAGTTGTCGGCGTCCAGATATTGAGCTCTCCAAGTTTTATCGTCGTAGCTTAAGTCGTTCCCACTATAATAGACCTAACCGTTCCCTTCCGTCGGCTTGAAACAATACATTTTTAAGAAATCGATCGATCTTTTCTCGATATTTACGCACGCCGCGTTGTGCCCGGTTTTCCTGTAGACGGTCACATATATACACTCTACATAAGATAATTATAATTTAACAAATTATTTATTTGATATGAACCCACTGATTGTTGATAAAATTATTTGCTTTGCGATATAATAAATCAACTCTTAACTGCTACTGCAGTTAGGAGTAACTGCAGTAACAATTGAAATTATTGGAAACTCGGAGCATACGTAGAATAAAAATATTTGGTTCATTGATGAAAAATATACTTTTATGTTGTCTTTTTAGTAATCAAATTTATTAACTTAACAAATGAGTGGGTGTTATGGCCACACCAATTAGATTTGCTTCCCACAGTAAGTGACCAAAAAGTTACAATTCCGTTCCGTAGAACGGCCGTGGCACGATTAAAAAACGGGGAAAAACGGTACACTGTTTGGTAAAAAAACAGTTCGACCATATTACTGTTTTAATCTTTCTCATCCACCGCATGCTTCACTCAAAGAAATATAAAAAATCGTCTATCCAATTGTTGAAGACCAAAGAAGTTAATCTCAACTGGACTCTATTAGCTAATTAATTATCATTCACTTTTACTTATGCATCATTTCACATTACCGAGCATGCTCAATTCTTCTTTTATGTACATGCGTATTACTATCACATTCACGTATCACCTTTGTTACCCGTGGTCTCTTTCTCACTTCTCGTTGTTATTCAAACCGATTTACATCTGAATTTTATCAAGCCACTGCTATACTGTATAAATAATACCTAGCTAATTAGCGAGAAGTCCGGAGTGGGGAATTGTTTCCTGTAAACGTTCCCAGTCTGTTACTGAGAGCGGAAGTCTCAGACATCAACCAAGAGGCCAGCCTTACAACCTGACTCGCAAGAGGTTGACTGTGCGGGAGTACTCCCCTCTTCACAAATAAATCTTCCGATTATTTGTTTACAGGCTCCTGGAGACGTAGCTTTTCCGATAAAAAATTGAAGCCATCGTGTTCGAAGTTGTCTCGCGGATAATTGTTAGCTCAACTACCGCACAGTATCGATGTTTTTCCGAAGTTGGGGCCTTCTTGGGCTTAGATTATTTACTTCAGGAGGTCCATCAGTAGCTAACAGAGGAGTTAACAGAAGACCTACAAAGTGCGGATCTCGTTATAGCTGTGTGCCCGTCAAAATTTCTGTATGCAGCTTTATTAAAGCAAGTTAAATTTCGTACTAGCTTTTTACACTGTCCCTGAAGCGTTTAATGGGCGATACAAGGCCTTAGCTTGCTGATATATAGCTATGGAAGAGTTTCTAGCTAGAAAATATCAGTGAATCGACGGAAAAGCTTAACCTTTTTTTTTTTCCTTTTAAAAAAAAAAAATTTCAGTAAACGGTGTTGGCCATTTAGTCAAAAACGTACGGAACGCAACGGTAAAAAAAACTACCGTTTTACGGCCGTCCTACGGGACAGAATCCAGAACTTTATTTTGTCTCCTATGTACTGTACTTATCTGTAACCTAGTCATTGGTCTAGTTTAATGGGGCTAAAAGCCCCTTTAACCAGTCTGCTGCATAAAACCACTAATTGTTTTTTTTACTCCAGTTTAGTATAACCGTGGACTCCTATCTGTTTCATCACAAAAATACTAATAAAAACATGAATTTAAAGTGTCACTCTAATTTCACTATATACTACAAGCTTTAGCCAGAATCACCCAGAATTGTGGCAATATATATTTAGAAATAGAATAGCAGAAGGGAAAGAAGCTTAGCAAATAGTCTCACCATTAGTAAGTATAAAAATACATTTGAAACTGCAGTTATTTACTACATAAATTGCTAGCTAAACAGTGGCAATACACTATTGATAGACAAGCCATGATTTGATAACAGCGAGAGACCAATAAACCTCTCAGATGGCCCCTGGACTCTTAATCATATAAGAACCTTTCAACTAAACAATAACAAATGGAAAAGTTTGCAAAACATTTACTCAATTGAGCCATACCAACTGACTGACTACATTCAGGTGAATGGGAAAGCTGTGGTTATTCTGTTACTATAGAAGTTCGTATTGAGTTTTAAAATTGCCTGTTCTGGAGTTTGAAGTGGGCAGATTTTTATCTGGTTCGATTCATGCTTTACAATGATATGGAGTAAATTTATTCTAGTTTTGCGTGTGGCCAACTCAATTTGGACAGCTAGAATAGACGATGCTCTGGAACAATTTAAAGGGCAAGGACAATGAAAACCTTTCCCTGCTTTTATTTTATATTATTTTCTTGTAGTTCTATGTGCAAGTATAATCCAGAAATAATTATCAAAAATAATTTACTGTATGAAAAAACAAAAAACAAAACGAACTTGTATACTTGTCTATTTTGTTGTGAAAGGTAAAACCATCCAATTATAATTTAATAGAATTAGTGGAAACTGGTATAATGACACGAAATTATAAGTTATTAACTGTTTTGACGCTGATGCTTCAACACTTCTGGCATAGGTAAGCTTTATATCAAGCAAAAATAAACAAACAAAAGAAAAACTTCATATAGCCTGAAAAAGAACAACAACCAGTCCATCTTTCTGCAGGTTTTGATGAGACTCTGAACAAAACTAGTCGAGTCTTCACAATGTCTTTATTGCAAGCAGATGAGGCATAGCACTTTCTTTAAAAATTTTGAACCCATACGGGCAGTTTAGGTTTTTATTGTCTGAAGACAGAGATCGAGAACTTTTTCGACTGAGAAATTCTAGGATGCCGAGTGCCTAACTTTTTGCGCCCACATATATGCAGTTATGGTTAATTTAGTGTGGCAATGTAGTGACAGGAGAAGACAATGCAGTTGAGATCGAGGATAAAGTATACTTCTCTAGTAGTTTTGAGACCATTCTGGCTCACAAATTTCAAATTTTTTGTGAACATCAAATAAAATAGGTGTTCAAAATACTTCTGTTCACACCTGGGAAGAAGCCACACTGGCATTTTAAATAAAATGGTTGTTTTCTTTATGCGATATAATGTCAAGTCTGATGAATTATAGAGTTATGCGTACTTGAGTGGAACATGAAGTGCGAAGTATTTGACATCTATATTAAACTCTATAAACTAAGAAAAATTGCCATTAACAGTGGACTTATAAAAAAAGTACACTACAACCATAGCATAGTTTCATTGGTCTTACTTCAATGCTGGAAACATCATGGTCTCCTTTTTTGCTTTTGTCCACACATAATATGAATACTCCCAAAGAAACAATTGATAGTAGAGGCAGTAGAAATGAAAATACTGATGCAGCTAATAGAATATTGTACTTTGAACTCCCAATATCACAATCTCCTGCAAAAAAAAAGTTAAAAAGGATTGTATAAGAAATGACAAGTGGAATATGTCACATGGACTATATCTGCTCACTTATTATAACATAGAAACAGATTAGAATTTGTAAATAATGGACACTGACACTAAAATGGTCAGAACAGCGATACCAATTACAAGTTAATTAGCATTATTATCTATATATAACTTACCATTTGGTATTCCAGCATAAGAAATCCATAGAGCTAATGCAGTTATAGTAAATAGCATTGGTATTAGGCTGTATACAAGTGTTGCCCTCAGTATAAAAGCTGAAAATAAATGTTATGATAAGACACATGATCAGTTTTATTTATTGAACAACTTACAATTATTGTCGTCACGCTGGAATTGTTTGATGAAAATGAATACTCCCAATCCTGTTATTAGAATTACTATTCCTAGTATGAAAGAAGCCACTGCAGTTCCAATAAGTGCACTGTACTCCGTCTTTTCCATTGCTGTAATTACAATCAATTAAAGCAAATAACTAACTGAATATAACGAAATATGATGTAATAATAGTAAGAAATTACTGTAGTGCCAAGCAAACCTTTCAGAATAGCAGAATAAAATTCATGTAATCTTTAAATAGGGGTAAAAAAATGAAGAAGTGAACACTGAAATATATATACAATTAGCGTAGGAACGGCCATCGCACAATTAAAAAAAGGGGGGGGAAAGGGTACGCCGTTTGGTAATAAAACGGCTGTTCTGTTTGACTGTGGTGTTACCTTAACATCTTTCTCATTCACCGCATGCCTCACTCAAAGAAATATATAAAAAAATCATTTATCCAATAAACGTTCTGATTTTTTGTTTACAGGCTCCTGAGGCGGAGCTTTTCTGGTAAAAAAAAAATTGAAGTCGTCCTATTTGAAGTTGTCTCGTGGAGAATTGCTAGCTAGACTATCGCACAGTATTGATGTTTTTTCAATGTTAGGGCCTTCTCGGGCTTAGATTTTTTACTACCGGAGGTGCATCAGTAGCTAACAGAAGACCTATGAAGTTCACACCTCATTATAGGTATGTACACGTAGAAACTTCGGTCTGCAGCTATATTAAAGCAATATAAATTAAAAACTTTGTTTGCTGCATACAATTGTTTTCCTCATCAAAAAAGCTGAAAGTAAGTGTTACGATAAGACACATCAGTTTCGTTTTATATCATTGAACAACTTACTATTGTGGTAACATCTGAAGCACTTAATGAAAATGAATATTCCACATACAATGAATAGAAATATTATTCCAAATTATATAAAAAGTCACTGCAACTCCTATAATTGCATTGTACTGATTGTCATTCATTGCTGTGATTTCATTTAGTATAGCTGTTTTAATTTAAACCTGTGCCTTATATATAACATGCTATAATAAAGTTAAAATATACAGTTTGTAGATAATATTTTCTAGTATAAAATTTATAAAAGGTGGATGGCTCAATTGTCAAATGGAGAATGGTTAAAGCATAGACCTGAGATGTTTACGAATATGGCAGTTGTAGTATTTTAGGTTGCATAATCATCGCCAAAAGAATGAGTAAAGCTTTAAAATGAACAACTAATTTCAGAAATTAATATTGAGAAACAAAATTAAATAGCACTAAATTTGTTGGTAAAAGAGAGGAATCTTTGACATTCATGGTAAAAATGTTTAGCAAATCATCAATATATCTTACAATCTGTGATGATTAACAAAATTATGCAAACAAATAAATGCACCTTGTAGCGGACCTCTATTAATTAACTTGTAGAAACGGTAAAAGTATTGCTATCATTTAATATTGCTATTGTCTTATAGTGCAATAAGAACTACAGTTAAATTAAGATGGAGCTATAAGTATTTCAAAACAAAAAATATCAAAAATATAACAAAATAATGTTTCAAATTGGGTCTAAAATGACAGGTCGTCTTTATATCCACAAATTTTAATATCGAGGAACTACTGTATGACACTTGTGTACTAATTAGAAATTCTTAGCCAATATGGACTTTGTGATTCTAGTAATTTCTGTGCGTCTTCAAAACAGTTTATTATGGCACTTAATTCATACATAAATTGTTGGAGTAAACATTTTATTGGACAACTTACTGTTTGAATAGCTTGTTCTTGTGGAAATCTTCAAATCCTCATAAGTTGCATTAAATTCAAACAAGTACATTTCTACTTGACTTAAATTCAATATATAATAAACAGAGTTCTCAATCATTTTGTTGAAAGTATTAGAAGTCAAGTTAATAGAGCAGGTTTCATTAATCATTGCAGAGCAGCTCACATTTAGCATACAGTTTTCTTCAGTTAGAGAATAATTCATGTAATTACTAAGAGAGGAGCCTAAATATAAACATAATAATAATTATCGTCTCAATATTCATAAACACTGCAACTTACTAATATTAGATGAACTGCCAATATCCAATACTGATATCATAATTTCATAGAATTTACTTGTATAATTGGCCACAGGAATGACTTCAACACACTTTTGCATGTAACATTTATTAGTTTTAGTTAGGATAAGATTTGTGTCTCCACTTAATTCGATTGTAAATTCAGTCACATTTTCATTGGTGATCTGTTAAAAATATTATACAAAATATCTCCATAATTGTCTAACATTCTATACTGTTCTTTAAAATTCCTACTAATATATGATATTCCTGGCATATAACAGTATAGTACTGTTCTAGTTAGAAAAAATAGCCAGTGGTTTAAAGTGAAAACAATAATTAATACTTACCACATTATTCCATTCAGCAATAACTTTATTTAACTTATCATCAGCATAAAGCAATGTTAAATTTGGCTCCAAATTGATATCTATAACAATACCATTACTGCATTATTATTCAAATAATAATGATTACACTACTATTCCATTAAAGTTAAAACTTACCTGTATATTTAATCATGCAACATATTAAAAATAGTTTGGAGGCTTGCATAATTAAACTATTAATCTATTACACTGTAATTTAGTAATAAGACCGTTTTTATTAGAATTTTCCTATTAAGAAAGTGAAGCCATTAATAAAAAATGATACTGTTTTGCTGATATTATAGTAACTTTATTTATTCAATTAACAATCAGCATATCTAATATTCACTGTTGAACAATTTGCGTTGGTTTGTTATATCTGTCTTTGCAATAAGTTTGTGGTGACTTTAAGTACTAAAACTCTGAGAACTGCTACATTCTATAGCAGTGTTGATTTTAAGCTCGATACAACGTGATAATAGAATGATTCATCATGAACAAGTCTTGCAGGTGTGCACTTTAATAGTTCTGTATAATTTTGCCCATGAGAGGTGAATGTATTTAAATTTAGCCTGCATCCTTAGCTTTGTTTAAATATAACTAAACAGGATGATGAAAAGTGTGAGTTAATGTATCATTAAGCTAATATAATTTACTCAGGCTGATGGTAGTTAGCTTTACAGGTGAGATTGTTTTTGCATCTAGTATTTACAAAACCTCCTTGTTAAAGTTAGACACTTTTTAAACTAATAGTAAATATTTTTATGCTACAAGAGAATTCCGTGCAGACCGCTTAAAAATTGAATCGGAACAACAATTACAAATAAATTACTAAACATTAATTATATATAAGATTATTATATTAGTTCATAATATGATATATTTAAAAAATGTACGACTCATATAAAAAAAACTATTAAACTTACTGGAAGAAAGTTGTATATCATTGCTGCGAACAAAATCTGATCCACAAGATATCGAGGCACCAATTGGAAAATTGAAATAAAGTTGTAAATTTAAAGTTACATTTAACCTATCCACATTTGTTTGTAAACTTGTGGTAGTAGCAGTATAGTTGCTGAGATTTTTATGAACTTCTATGAGCCTACCCATATAGTATGAATAATGGAGCACTGAGGTTCCATCAATAGACCATTGTAGGACATCATTACTAATGTTTAGGGAGCAACTTCCCACATTCAGTTTCAGTGGAATATTGTTACCAGTGCACAAATAAGTGTCCTTCAGGTGAATGGATTTCTTCAATTGATACCTTATTCCTATTAAGTAAACAAAATAGTTGTATGAAAGTAGATACAATGAAATACCTGATATAAACCTTAACCCTTTCACTGTTTATATATTTTTCCAGGAATTTTGAACAAGCAAATCAACATCACACTTTTTTTTATATATAATTTGGATATTATTTTCATAAAGTTGCTCACAACTATATATTTGCAGAAAGCTGTGGACCTAATAAACATAATAATGTGGTTTGGGATGCGTTACACACAAAAGCTAGTGCCTACATGTAGTTGACGGCCCCCAGTCATAAACAATCCACCAAAACTTAAAAGTAGCACAATAAAATGTCTTAAATCATCGATATGAATAAGTTCATACTAATATAGTGATGTGCTTTAGCACAAATGGCAAGTGAGGTAGTTTGCCCGTTTAATCCTAGCAGCCTACATTTGCTTGTGAAATGTTTTTGTTCCATTTATTTGTGCTATTCTTTAGCAACACAATACCTTTACACACACCCACCATATACAAACTTGTTCACTGGATAATATCAGCACACATGCATTATATTCTGTTCATGGCTTAACTATTGGACAACGAATGACATGATTAAGGTTTGATAAATCAAAGGATTCTGTTAGCTTTCTATTACCAGAGCTCTAATAAATAAAGCATTTTATTGTATTCTCTTAGTGACTCCACTATTGAACAATAGACTTATCAAGAAAGAACCAATCCATTACTCAAGGCGTGGCAAAAGCACATTAACCAAGTAAACTTATCACCGCTACTTACAGAATAGAAAAAGGAACTCTGCTAAGTTTGTAACACAGACTGCATACATTATTTCCCTTATTCTTCTTAGCTCTTTCCCATTTTTGTTTACTAACATTATTTTGGAGTATTTTCTATTCTTCTAAATTTCTTGCGCCCGTGCTAATGCTTAAGTTTTGAAGTAACCTCCGGGGGTAGACACACATTAACATCTTTGAACATTCTCGCTTTGTTTGCCCAATAAACGGTTAATTTTCTTTATCTCCAATATCAGAGCACAAGAGACAGACAAACAGATCAACAAACAGACAACCAACAGGACAACAATTATAATCCTCTCTCACATGCGTGCTTAGGGTTAAATTAAACCTGTCAGTGTTGTGTGTTTTTATTCGTTATAGCTAATGCCACTAATTACATTGACTACAGTAGTGTAGCTTTTTGTAATTAAACTGAACAATAGTTTAAAATATACTATTACCTGTATTGTAAATATATACTTTCTTAAACATCAGAGAAGTTTTTTCAATTCTACTGTGTCAGTTAATATTTTTTATATTTAGAGTTAGTTGGGCCATTCATTTACCACTTACCATCAACTAGCAGTTTCATAGGAACTATTTTGTTGCTATTAGTACCTATTGATCCACACCAGATATTTGATATGTTTAGTTTAGTTGTTTCTAGTACATCAAAAGATAATGTTGTATTAAAATTAGTGAACAAATCTCCATTCATAATTCCTCGAGTTACTTCAGTATAGTAATCTGTGACACCGTCTAGTGTAATTTCATTGTATGGCGGATTAGGTTCAGCATTTCCTCCATCATTCCTTGCAAATCTCGCTTCTGATCCATTAGGAAACTCAGCAAACCAAAACAAGTTTCCATTTATAGGACCTGCGATACACGAAATTAGTTCCACACATTTTCCCTGGCCACCATCTTGAGTAGAACTTGATATGTCAATTGAAGCTAAAAAATAATAATTTGATAACATATAAACTCAATATTGAAGTTATATCACAAACAATATCAGGGAATCAAATAAAGGTCTGACAAATTAAACACACTCTGTAGTAGTTTTGAGTAAAAAAAAAGATTAGTCATTACAAATGGAATGCCTCTGAAAATTACATTTATGCCTACCTATAAACATTTCTTGAGATGGATACATAATTTAAATTAATTAGATACCTATAGGTACTAAAAATGTACACATCTTAAATTGTACTTATCCAGGTTCAGATCCAGTGCTAACAACACGGATGGGCCCCAAACATTATAAGGATGTAAAGCATAAGTTAGCACACATTTTTTTCAGGGATTGATTCACCTCAGATTTGTATAATTTTTCAATAAACTGGATCGAATAAAAGGGGGAGGGGGGACTACATACCATCCAAAGTATCCTTAGTAAATGAAATTTTAGTGCTGCAAAAATGAAAGATAAAGAATAAAGATTAATTAATTAGAAAACATGGGCAAAGTCTAAAAAATATATATTTGTCAGAGTTATTAAGAGGTAAATTTTCCTAACATTACATAGCTTAATATGTCAATTCTCTGATGTCACAATTGATTTTTTTTAATACAAATAGATTTACAAATTCAAATTAGAAGTCATAGTGTCCAGTAACTGATTATGCATTGTTGCAGTTTTTATCTTACATTATATGAATCATGCTCCAATGTATAAAATTAAAACAAAAATACCATTATCACATAAATTACCAAATTTTATATACCATTTGAATTCAGAACTGATGTGCTGGGCTCCATTTTAATTGCTTTTAACAGTCACCCGTACAAATTTAAAATAATTAGGGCAAATTGTCATTATTCATGTCATGCATCTGTTTGCATTTTGGTTAAGCATCTTTTGAATTGAGTTATAATATTTGAGTAAGCCAATGAATTCACCATTTAATGGCTCCAGATATAAAAATACAGAGATTGCGCATCTCTAAAATCTCAAGTTTACAAAATGGCATCACATCTGGCTTTAATCCTAGTAGTTGCCACCATGTAGCCAGCTGTGACTGATGATGCATTAGATGTAAAGTAAATGAATGTCAAGTCAGGTGCCCAGCACAGAATGAGAGATACTATTCTAAGCTTATTTTAGGGGGGGGGGGTCAAAAGGAGCATTCATCCCCCCAACCCCACCACCTGACTTGGATTTGTTTTGCCCCGTTGGAGTTTTAGGTATTTAATGGTACAAGTTGTAAAGTTCAAATCTATTCACTGAATCAGTAAGATAATAAGCAAAACATCACAAAAAGTATAGCTAACCACACGGGTATTTTTCTAGGTTTTCAGTTCCAGACTTCAATAATTTGTTCTACGTCATTCAGACAACTATTCAGGAAAATCTGTAGATATTCTCATCAAGTGAGAAAATCTAAACTCAGACAGCCTGTTCAGCAATCGTGCCATCTCATGTGGGAAAAGCTTCTCTCAACAGATGCAGAAGTATCTGGCTGATAATGTCAAGCCTTGAGATTGAATACATAGTAAGTACTAAATTGTCATAGAAGTCAAGACTGAGCTGATCACTGATTGCAATACTAAATGGTTCAGTTTGGGTCGAATAAGCAATTGTGTCAGATGATGCTATCATAAAGTGGGAGAACAATATCTTGCCCAGAACAAAAAATATCGGTATATCAAGAAAAGATTCACTGTTATTACACACTAATTTGGAAGCAACTGCTTTAGCTGACGTGTGTCACTTTCCATTGAAGCCTTAAAATGGTTTTGTTCATACCAGCAGTCTCACAGTCACTATTTTCTTTGATGCAATTTTGTCCAGGAATATTATTTTGAAATTGTTTTGACACACTGATGTGCATGTACATAATTATTATATACTGAATACACATACTACAATAAATATTAGTAATCATATCTCCAACTATTAAAAATTATCAATTTAATTGGACATATTAAGGATTTTATAAAATACAATAGCTAAAGAGCATGACTCCAATAGATTATAGCAGTAAAAAACATAGAGGTACACTATTTAGCACTTGACTTTGCTTAATTTGGTATAGCAAATTGGCATAGCTAGTAGAAAATTGAACTAAACATTAAAAAACAGAAGCTTGCAAATATATATAGTGTGTAAAGTCATTGCTTGCTCTATACTGCTGTGCTATTGCACACAAGTAAAAATGGGTGGGGTTAAAACTGAAACATTAATCATAGCAAGACTTGTATAACAAAGTGGCATTGTGCTGTCCTGGTATATAAATGGTTGTGGTCATAGTGCTCTAGCTATTAGCTGTCCACTTCAGTTTCAAGTTCAGACTGAGATGTCCATAATATGCCAACATAATCTTGGGCATATTTAGGTAAGCAGAAACATAGGGTATAATTAAGCATTAGGTTCATATTTTAGCGTAATCTATAAGTAAAAATAAATATGTACTTATTAGTTAATGCACTAATTAGTCAATATTTTTTGTAAGACTGTGAGGCAGCACTTATTATAATATTTCGATATGACAATTAATACCATTATCAATTGGTTATAAAAAATACGTTATACCGTGATTCTATTGTATGAAGGGCTTAACCCTTTTCACCGTCGGATTATTTAGACAATTTGAAAATATATATATATAAAATCAGGACTATAAAATGGTCCATAGCAACCATAGAATAAATTGTCTTTATAAAATGTGACCCGCTATGAGAAAACCGACCACTTGTAAAATTAATTCAAAATTGCGTGCGGGTACTGAAAGTCAAAAAGTCCGATTTTTTTCAATTTTTTTTTCTTTCATTTTCTTAAACAAATGCCTTGGATCTATCTATCTACCAAATTTTAGTTCAATTGGACGGACTTTTAAGGCACAAAACTTAAAAGCAAAAACTGACTCTATTTACCGCAAGTCCGTGTACGGAGTCCTGTGGAATAATTCCCGCTGGTTACTATAGATACTCCCGCGCCCGGCATGCAGAACTTGACATTGACTGAAAGATAAGAGCTCTTAACTTTTTTGGGAATGGACAGCGACCTTGTGAATGCTGGGACTGAAGGTATTCTCGACCTGATCGCTGTGTGCTAGGCTGATATTTCCGACTCGAATAGGAAGTAAGGTAGAGCTTATAGCCATACAGGACAAACTTTTACTCTCTTACATTTACTCTTATTCTAAACCCTTCTGCTTACCTAGAACACCGCTGTGTACTCGTTCTCCTCCCTGGTAGCTAGCTATGCAAACAAACTTGGCTTTATCCACGTTTCAATAATTTACCGGCAAAAATGCTGAGCTGTAGTAACACGGACCGTATGCGGACGGCTCCAATTTTCAATTACGGCGTTAAAACTCAATATATCGTTGGACGGTATATCAAAACACCTCGAAGCGTTTTAGGCCGTATCTTCTCCCGTGAGCAACGGAATGTTCAAAATGAGGTATCACCGCGCTCAGCATAAAATTCTCTCTTGTTTAAGACTAAAATCTCAATTTTCAATTTTTTTCACAAGTGGTTGGTTTTCTCATAGCTGGTCACATATAAAGGGAATGCTATATTGAATAATCAATAACAACAACAACAACAGCAACAACAACAACAACAGCAACAACAACAACAACAACAACAACAACAACAACAACAACAACAACAGAATGCTGACCAAATGCAAATGCCACTATTGCCAATAAAGGGTTAATTAAGCATTGAGAAATTGAGTAAATTAGACACTTGCTCAAGTTTTTTTAGTTTATTTCTTCATAGGTTTCAGCCCGTTGCTACTTTCTGAAACAGTTAGATTCAGGTATCGTGAATGAGCAATGTTTAAGAATCCTTGGTCTCTGGTAGCATCATCGATATGCTCGGATGCTACAGCTCAAGACCTCGAATTCCTAAACGCAGCAGATTCATGTTATCCTAATCTAACCAATGAAGTGTAGCCTCAAAATTTTTAAAAAAAATTCTGTCTTTGGGGATGGAAACATACTCAGACTCAAGTCATTGAAACACTCACTTCTGATTGACGGAACTGGAGGAGGAGAAGGAGCTAGACATCAATTGCCGATATATCCTGGACAAGTTACTGATGGCCACTTTGCGAATACTCCACTGCACAAAAACACAGAAACAACAACAACAATCAATGCATACCAACAAAACACATACATATTATATCACATTACAGTAGTAGATTAGAAAAACCATCATGTCACTACAGCTACAGTAGATCAGAGAAAAAGACAACACTAACCATTTTATCTCTCATTCTTTCCTTCAAATCATCACGAAGCTGGAAATAGATAAATAAGTAAAAATAAACTAAATACATAAGAATGATAGTAATATTTGTATTAGTACAATAATTATATATTTACTAGTGATGTGCTACAGCACAAATGACAAGTGAGCTGGTCTGACTGAAATTCAAATTTGAATGCTAGCGGTTATAATACTTCTTTCTTAGTTGAATGTTTTTGTTTAATTTATTGTGCTATTCTTTAGCAACACACAACACTTGTGCACACCTATATACACTTGATCACTGGATATACCAGCACAGGA